>ERZ809224.286-NODE-286-length-52859-cov-12.571718_pt1 | contig 52859 bp, 51 predicted proteins | sample MGYA00520513_ERZ809224 | MGnify/ENA primary metagenome ERZ809224 (study PRJEB31576, sample SAMEA3212658) | Homo sapiens | biome: human-gut; feature: human gut; material: fecal | place: Sweden | collected 2012 ... | reverse complement strand
GCCTAAAGGGTAGTGCTTTTCGTCTGTGAGGTATTCAAGGGATATTTCTCTTTTGCGCTTCCTGCGACCTGTCCTCGCTGCGTTGATCGTTGCGTTTCGGATAACGACTTTGCAAAAGGCATGGAAAGTGTACTCGATATGTTCCTGGTATTCTTCTGTGCAGGTCATGGAAAATCCCCCCTTTCGTCCATAAAGGATATATATTGCAATTTCCTATGAAATATCTGAATTTGTTACCCCTTTCCTTTTCCATTTGCCGCTTCTAAAACGCCATAAAGCAAATATCGCAGTACATAACCATGTAAGTGCTGTTGTCCACCAAATCCCCCATTGACCGATAAATGAGAGATTGGTTAATATGAAAACGAACACTAACCGACAGGCAATTTCTAAAATTCCATTTACCATAGAATAAAAAGAATCGCCAGTACCATTTAATAGATAACGTAATATTTGAGATATACCTAATGCCATAAAAAATACACTGGTAATGTGAATACCTTTTACAGCATTTTCAATAATAGCCGTATCCGATACAAAAATATTCATTATTATTCTCCCAAATCCCCAAAAGGCCAAAAACAAAATGAGCGAATATACGGCACATATTTTCAAGGCAGAAAATAGTCCTTGCTTTATTCTTTCTGTTTTCCCGGCTCCGGTATTTTGTCCTGTATAAGTTGCAATTGCTGTACCCAGTGCTGTAAAAGGCTGCTGGATTAAATTTTCTATCTGGCTTGTTGCTGTGAATGCCCCTATTACGCTTGTTCCAAATCCATTGATTACCCACTGTAAAATGCTGCTTGACAAATAGATAAGCGAATATTGAAAGCCCATTGGTATACAGACTTTTAGAATTTGTTTTGCAATCGTTTTATCAAACTTAGCTTCCTTTATCGCTTTTTCAAAATAAGAATATTTTTTTACGGCGTAAACAAAGCATAAAATTCCTGCTATTCCTTGAGCTAACAAAGAAGCGATAGCAGTTCCCTCTACACCCGTATGGAAAAACAGTACGAATACTAAATCAAAGACAATGTTCAATACGCTGCAAACTGCCAAAAAAATAATTGGTGTTTTTGCGTCGCCTAATGAACGCAAAACACTAAATGGAATGTAATAAACAATTACGATAATCAAACCACCCATAGATATTGACATATAGTTGACTGAATCTGCCAATAAGGAAACAGGCGTATTTAACAGTATTAGAATTGGTTTTGTAATAAGCAATGCAAAAGCGGAAATAACCAATGTACTCAATATGCTTATCATTGTTCCGTTTCTAATTGCAAAAGCTGTACCTAATTCATCATTTGCTCCATAGAATTGCGAAACAACAATTCCTGAACCAATGGCTATACCTAAGCAGAGGGAAGTAAATACCATTGATATGGAGCCAGTTGCCCCTACTGAAGCAAAGGCATTTGCGCCTATTAAGTGCCCTACAATAATTCTATCTACAATGATAAATGACTGTTGAAAAATCGTTCCCAACATAAGTGGTATAGCAAAGGACAAAAGTAATTTTGTGGGATTGCCCGTTGTCATATTTGTTTGTCTGCTCATTTTTATAACTCCTTTCTCCTGACCTATACTATTATAGATTTTATCTGAAACTGGAAAAGGGCAGAAAACAATTATAATCATTCTATCCGACAAAAAGGGCTTTACCCTTTTTGTCGGATAAAGCCCTATAACTCAGATTTTATTATCTTGCGAATTGTATCATAGGAAAGATGAAAATGTTCACAAAGTTCATCAATGTTCATACCATTACGGTGCAAATCAATTATACTATTATTTCTCTGCACATAATACTGTTTTGAACCACTTTTACTGCCCCATGATTTTTTACTCTCCATAGATGGAACATACAGTAGCTGCCCGTTTACATAAACAGATAGCTCTTTCAAAAGTTCCTTAGGGAGCACATCTGCTGCATTTAAATATTTCATGAATTTATTCCGTCCTTTACTTAATTTTATTAAATAAAGTGCAGAATCAGCAGATTATGCAACTATCATTTATCCCATACAGACCGTTGCATGTCTACTATTCTGCATGGGAAAATTCATTATCTGAACAATTCTGATTATTAACGTTCACCACCAAACACCTCCTTTGATAAATCCGGCAAGCATTAAACTAAGAATATTTATAGAGTATAGCAAATCTTGAAGAAAAAAGCCACCTATTTGGGCACCTTCCTTGCGGAGGGTGCCGAAACCGCAGCTTTTTTTCTATGAAAATTATAAGAAAATACAATCATCCTCTTTAAGAGCCAGATAAACATCTGTATTGTTTTCAATAAGTGTCGCTTTCTTGAACAATACGTCCACATCCACCTGTTTATCGCCGCAGAGAACCGCATAACGCAGAACATTTCCGTGCGGAAGGCTGACAGAAACTTTACCTTTCATTGTCAAATAGCCCTCTTTTTCAATTGGCTGCGTGCTGATTTCCACAATCTCCGGACGGAAGGCCACATCTTTGGCATCCGCCTGTTTTCCGGTCAGCTTCTGGAAATCTTCCATCGGCATAATATTATAATGGCCGATAAAGGTAGCCGCAAATTTGGATACCGGCTGAGTGTACATCTGAGTCGGAGCTGCCGACTGTTCAATCCGGCCTTTATACATCAGATGAATCACATCGGACATAACCATCGCCTCATCCTGATCATGGGTTACGAAAATTGCCGTAATGTTCATTTCCTTCTGAATACGACGGATTTCCACCTGCAGAGAATGACGAAGCAGTGCGTCAATAGCGGACAACGGTTCATCGAGAAGCAATACCTTTGGATGGGTCACCATAGCACGGGCCAGAGCGGCACGCTGCTGCTGACCGCCGGACATCTGAGACGGATAGTGATGAAGATGGTCGGACAAGCCAACGATATCTACCATTTCTTCAACCCGCTTCGTAATTTCTTCCTGAGGTACTTTCTTCAGCTTTAAGCCGAAAGCCACATTCTGAGCCACGTCCATATTTGGGAAAAGACTGTACTGCTGGAATACCATACCGATATCTCTGTCCTTCGGGTTCACATCGGTAATATCCTTGCCGTCCAGATAGATTTTACCGGAAGTTACTGTTTCCAAACCGGACAGACAACGGAGCAATGTACTTTTTCCACAACCTGAAGGTCCAAGAAGTGTTACAAGCTGCCCTTTTTCAACTTCCAAATCAATATTTTTTAAAACTTCATTTTTCCCGAAACTTTTAGTTATATTTTCAAATCGAATATATGACATTTCTCATCACTCCTTTAATTTTTCTGTGCTCTTCCCCGGCCTTCACGGCTCTTCAGGAATAATACAACCGCCGTAATTACAAAGGTTACGAACATAATAATTACAAACACGGCACTGGCTTTCGTACTATCACTCTTCATTGTCTGATAGAGGAATATCTGCATATTCGGAGCCGAGGTTCCGGCAAGATTTCGAATCAGAACATAGTCACCAAAGATAATACCGACAGCCAAAAGTGACGATACAATAATGGCTGAAATGATGTTCGGCACAACCACTCTGAAGAAGGCATAAATCTTCGAAGCGCCGAGCATCTCTGCCGCTTCAATCAATGTCAGCATATTCACGGCCCGCATACCGTTTCGGATACCCTGATAAATATAAGGCAAAATGACGATACAATATGCTCCCATCAGCATAACCAGTCGGTTACTCAAAATCGATTTCGTTCCTACATATAAAGACAAAATACTGACGGAAAGAATAACGCCCTGAATCGTATATGGAATCATACAGATAATCTGCACATACTTTTCAAGCTTTGGAAAATAAATCGTTGTCACGAACAATGCCAGCAAAACAACAATAATTGTCAATATGATCGGAACAATACACATTCCAATGGACCGTCCCACCGATGCGAGGAAATTTGCATCTGTAAACAATGATGTATAGTTGTCCAGACTGAATCCTTCCGGCAGGATGCTCGTCCATTTATGGAACATGGAATAAATAATGGAAATTACCAGGGGGATCAACAGATAAATCATAACAATAAGCATAACAGCTATAGAACCTGCGCTTTTTTTCTTCATTTTCTATTGCCTCCCTTCTGGAATCTTCTGCTTAAAGCATTGGTAATCAAAATCATAATTACCATGATTACCATCATCACAACGGACAATGCACCGCCGAGTCCGGCACGTATCTTGACTTCACCGGTGAAACAACCTGCAATCTGAACCGGCAGAAGAGCAATATTGTCCATCATCAATGCGTAGATAGTTGCGTAAGCTGCCAAAGCATTGGCAAATAAAACGCTGAATGTACTGAGAATACTTGGCATTAACACAGGAACACCGACTTTTCTCCAGAAGAGTCCCGGCGTGCCGCCTAAAAGTGTACATGCTTCTTTCCACTGCTTCTGTACACCGTCAAAAGCCGGTATCAAAAGAAGCGTGGACAACGGAATCTGAAAATATATATAAATCAGGCTCATGCCATTCATTGTATACAAATTATAATTCGCCAGCATATCAATGCCGAATTCTTTACCGATACTTACGATCAACCCGGCATTACCCAAAAGAATCATATAGGCGAAAGCCAGCGGAATACCGGCAAAATTGGAAACCATATTCAATACAGCCATAAATACATTATTTAATTTTCCCTGATGCTGATGTGCCGCCCTCGCCCCGAGAAAGGCGATGATAATACCGGCAATTGCAGAAGTCAGGGATATCTTCAAACTGTTGATAATTGCTTTCTGATAAATCAGTTTTGAAAAAACAGCCTGATAATTTTCCAGCGTAAAGCCCGTTCCCCCATCTGGCCGAAAACTCTTTAAAATAACCGTAATCAAAGGTACGATTTCATAGAGCAGCGCGATAATCAAGAATGGTACTAACGCAAGTAAATAGATACTTGTTTTCTTTTTCATTCAATTCAACTCCTGTCTGATGCTACCGTTTAGCTTATCTAAATGCGCCAGAACCCTATTTCATCATCTAAAAATGGGGGTGCAGGAATTTGCACCCCCATATGTTTAGATTAGATTATAAATAGTTACTGTACAAGTAATGGAGCGATTTCTTCTTCCCAACGTGTTTTAGCTGTCTCGCAAGCTGCGGAATAAGCTTCTGCATCTGAAATCAGAACTGCGTCTGCAATATCTTCTTTGCTGATAACCTGGTCTGCATATTCTTCTGCAATTTCGAAATCTTCTCTTGTCGGCATAGCGCCTGCCAGTGCAAGATATGTCTGTCCTTCATCGCTGAACATAACTTCTCTTGTAAGAGCTGCTGCATGTGGATGAGGTGCATATTTGTTAATTACAGATGCGTATCCATTCTGAAGACAACCATCAGAAGGAACAACTGCTTTCATCGCATATTGGCTGATATTCTTGCTGTAAGGAATACCCTGGAAGCTCCATACAATGCCGACTGAGATTTCACCGGATTCAAAGTTTGCCTGTGTGATATCCAGTGTATTGATTCTTCCTGCTTCAGCCATCTCTGTCCAGAATTCAAATGCCGGTTCAAGATTATTCATATCGCCGCCGAATGCATATGCGGAAGCGATAAATGCACCCTGTGCGTTACCGCCGGTAAGAGGTCCAAGGGCAACTTTGTAGTCGCCTTCACGGATATCCTGCCAGGATGTAGGTACGTTTTCAACCTGATCTGTATTTACAAGGAATGTTGTAACACCTGTGTATGCAACCATCCATTTTCCGTCTTCGCCTTTAGCCCAGTCCGGAACGCTGTCCCAATAGGAAGTCTTATATCCCTGAACAAGGTCTTCAGAAACAGCCTGTCCTGCGAATCCGTAACCAACATCGCCCATATCCTTTGTACCATTTTCGCCTTCTGTTGCGAACATCTGAAGTTCCTCAGAAGAACTCATATCGGTATCATTATGTGTGAGACCATGAGTTTCGCTCATCGCTGTCCATAATGAACCCCAGTCAGCCCATTCATTCGGCATACCGACAGATTCAACATGACCTTCCGCTTTTGCCTTTTCAGTAAGTTCTTCCAGGCTTAAAGCATTCAAATCCACAGCGCCTTCTGCGGCTGCTGTTGTCTCCCCGCCTGTTTCGGCAGTTGTCTCGGCAGTTGTCTCAGCAGCTTTTGTTTCTTTCTTTTCTCCGCCGCCGCAGCCAACCAAAGCCAGACACATTGCTCCAGTCAAAGCAATTGCCAAAGATTTCTTAGTCATCTTTTTCATAGTTTCTCCTCCTTTTTTATGGACTCATATTAAAAGTCCTCATAAACCATAAAAAGAGCAGAAAGGAATCCTCCATGACATTCTCTCTCTAACTCTATCCGTCATAGCCATTCTAACATAAATTGTGTGCATTGTAAACTAAGAATTGTCTATTTTTCATAATCTTTTGGTACTTTTAACCTTAATTTTTCCTAACATTCGAATTTGTCTAAATTTTCACAATATTCTTTAAAAAACAAAAAGGCATAAGGGCGCTTTGACACACCTTTATGCCTTTTATCTCTCACAGGATTTATTTAGTCAGGCTGCTCCGGCGATGAATGATCTCATGCCGCCCCGGACCATTGGAAACCATGGTAATCGGAACTTCCAGCTCTTTCTCAATAAATTCAATATAATTCCGGCAGTTTTCCGGAAGGTCTTCATATTTTGTAATGCCGCGAATCTCTGTCTTCCAGCCAGGCAGAGTCGTATATACCGGTTTTGCCTTTTTGAGCTGCGGTGTCGCCGGGAAATCCCGCGTCACTTTACCGTCAATCTCATATCCGATACAGACCGGCAGCTCATCCAGATAGCCGAGAACATCCAGAACTGTCAATGCCACTTCGGTTGCTCCCTGCATACGGCACCCATATCTGGAAGCCACAGCGTCAAACCAGCCCATACGTCTCGGCCGGCCGGTTGTCGCTCCAAACTCACCGCCGTCTCCGCCCCTGCGGCGGAGTTCATCGGCTTCAGCGCCAAAAATCTCAGAAACAAACTCTCCGGCGCCCACGGCGCTGGAATAAGCCTTCACAACAGTGACAACCTCTTTAATCTCATATCCCGGGATTCCTGCGCCGATCGCACCATAGGAAGCCAGGGTGGAAGAAGAGGTTACCATCGGATAAATACCAAAATCCGGGTCCTTTAATGAACCGAGCTGGCCTTCAAGCAAAATCTTCTTGCCCGCTTTGATGGCATCCCGCAAAAATACGGAAACATCGCACACAAACGGGCGAATCATCTCTCTGTATTTCAAAAGCTCCTGGAATATTTCTTCCGGATCAATCGGAGCTTTATGATATAAATGTTCTACAAGTACATTTTTTGTTTCAAGCACCCGGTAAACTTTTTCTTTTAATACATCCTCGTCGTCAAAAAGCTCATTCACCTGGAAACCTGTTTTTGCATATTTATCGGAATAAAATGGTGCAATACCGGATTTTGTGGAGCCAAAGGATTTGCCCCCCAGACGTTCTTCCTCATACTGGTCAAACAGAATATGGTATGGCATAAGAATCTGTGCCCGGTCCGACACAAGAACCTTCGGCTGCGGAACTCCCTGTTTTACCAGAGAATCAATCTCATCAACCAAATTCTGAATATTCAGGGCCACACCGTTTCCGATAACACTGGTGGTGTGGTTATAAAACACGCCCGACGGAAGAATATGAAGAGCAAATTTGCCATAGTCGTTAATAATTGTATGTCCTGCATTGCTTCCGCCCTGGAATCTGACAATAATATCCGATTCCTCTGCAAGCATATCGGTAATCTTACCTTTGCCTTCATCTCCCCAGTTTGCGCCAACGATTGCTTTAACCATAATAAAATCTCAGCTCCTTAAAAGTATTCGTACAACAATTGTAAACTAAGCCGCGTTTACATACTCTTACATTTTATGCTATAAACAACAAAAAGTAAAGCTAAAAAATGCGGCCAGGGAAATTTCCCTGACCGCGAGATATTTCTTATTCGATAAAAGAATTAATATTTGAAGAATCCTTCGCCAGTCTTTCTTCCAAGTTTTCCGCCGCGAACCATCTGTCTCATCAGACGGGAAGCGCGATATTTGGAATCACATGTTTCAGCATAGAAAGTATCCATGATGTGTAAGCATGTATCCAAACCAATCAAATCGCCAAGAGCCAAAGGTCCCATTGGGTGATTGCATCCAAGTTTCATGGATTTATCAATATCTTCTGCGGAAGCCAGTCCTTCTTCAAGAACGATAGCTGCTTCGTTAATCATCGGAATAAGAATACGGTTAACAACGAATCCAGGTCCTTCTTTAACTTCTACAGGGTCTTTGCCGATTTCTTTGGACAATTCATAAACTGCATCAAAAGTTTCTTTGGATGTGTTTAATCCATTGATAACTTCAACCAGCTTCATAACTGTTGCCGGATTGAAGAAATGCATACCAATGACTTTATCCTGACGCTTTGTAGCAGATGCGATTTCTGTAATAGAAATAGAAGATGTATTTGTCGCTAAAATTGTCTCCGGTTTGCAGAGTGCATCCAGTTTTGCAAACAAATCTTTTTTAACCTGTACATTTTCAACAATCGCTTCGATAACAAGGTCAGCGTCTGCTGCAGCATCTAAGGAAACAGATGTAGAAACTTTAGACATGATATCTGCTTTTTTCTCTTCTGTCATTTTTCCCTTGGAAACCATTTTGTCAAGGCCTTTTTCAAGTTTTCCAACCTGAGTTGCCAAAATTTCTTCGGACATATCATTAAATACTACCTGATATCCTGTCTTAGCCATAACCTGTCCGATATCAAGTCCCATCTGTCCTGCGCCCACAATAAATACTTTTTTCATAGTGCCCTCCTACTGTGAATTATTTGGTATATTGTTTTCTGATTTTTCGTGCAAGCAGCAAATTTGACATTTATTTAACTTCTTTTTCATACTACTGCTTGCTACCAACTTCATTTTACCTCAATTTGTCCGAAAAGTAAAGTTATTATTTCGCTATTATCCACAACTTTTAGTATGTTTTTCAATAACTTTTGTGCATAATCAAGGTTTACCCGTTGTTATCAAATTAACAACTTTCAGATATGGCGCCTGAAAGGGCCGTCAAAACACCTCTTATTTTTCTGCCGCAATGACTTCAATTTCAACAAGGGCGCCCTTCGGAAGGGCGGCAGCCTCCACGCAGGAGCGGGCCGGAGCATCCCCGGCAAAGTATTTTGCATAAATCTCATTGACCGTCGCAAAGTCATTTATATTATCCAGAAAAACCGTGGTTTTAATTACGTCCCCATACCCCAGGCCGGCTTCCTCAAGCACAGCTCCGAGATTTTTTAATACCTGCTCTGTCTGGGCCACAATGCCCTCAGCCAGCACGCCTGTCTCAGGAATCAGGCCAATCTGTCCCGATGTGAATACAAAATTCCCTGCTTTTACCGCATGAACATAAGGCCCCACGGCCGCCGGTGCATTTTTTGCGTTAATCACTGTTTTTGTCATCCTATTTACCTCCATTTTGTCACTCTGCATATGTCTTTATATTGTTTCCTTCGATAAGCACATCCATAACTCCGCCGCAGACCATCACGTTCTCTTCGCTGACATCCTTTGTCATATCCACGGTCTTTACGATACATCTTCCGGTTCCCACGTATTTCAGGGCTTCCCGCATGACCTCAGCCTCGGCACAGCCGCCGCCGATACTGCCGTATATCCGCCCTTCCGGGTAGATAATCATCTTAGCCCCGCTCCGCCTCGGCGTTGAACCCTTTGTGGAAAGCACCGTCGCCACCGCACAGGGGCCCCTTTCCGCGGCCAGTCTCTCGAGAACACGAAAATCCGCATCCGCGGCTGTTTTGCTCATAGAGCGGCTGTTATCCCGCCGTTTTTCAATCATCTCCGCAAGAATGGACACGGCTATCTCCGCCGGGGACAGGGCGCCGATCGGCAGACCGATTGGCATGTGAATGTTGTCAACAGCCTTTTCCCCGTAGCCTTCCGACTGGAGAATTTTCCGGATTTCTGATACCCGCCTCCGGGAGCCCATCATCCCCATATAAGCCGGTTCTGTCCCTGAAAGCAAAGCGCGCAGACAATCCATATCATAGCGGTGCCCACGGGTCACCACCGCCACAAAGTCGCTGGATGTTATGCGTAATTTATCAAAACACCGCTCAAAGCTTTCACACAGCACCTGCCGGGCCTTTGGGAAGCGTTCCCGGCTGGCAAAGGATGGACGGTCATCAACCACTGTCACCGCAAAGCCACATTCCGCCCCAAAAAGAGCCAGCGGCCACGATACATGGCCGCCGCCAAGAATAATCAGCCGTTCTTCCGGCATATAGTACTCCTGAAAATCGGCATTTTTTCCCGATAAATCATCCTTTCCCGATGCAGCCCATTTTTCAGCCCGGCCATCCCCGGTTTTTCGTGTATACAGGGTTGCCGGCTGACCGCTCCGCAATATACTCATTAATTCTGAATATACGTTTTGCATTTCAAACACCCGTCTCTATTCCTTCGGCATCCGCTTTACATCCGAAACTTTGTCACTCCTCACAGTAAGCTGCCATAATGCCTGCGTTAATTTTTCAACTTCCTCTTCTGTATTAAAATAGTTAAATGAAAATCTTGCCGTTCCTCTCGGATAAGTGCCCAGGGTCTTATGGGCTTCCTCCGCATGATGCAGGCCGGACTGAATGATAATCCCGTACTCATTCTTCAATGCCTCTTCCAGCTCTGTTTCTTCCATGAAATCTGTCTGAATAGAGATTACCGGAATCCGGTCCTTATATCCCGGCCCGATAATATGCACGCCGTTGACATGCTGAATTTTCCGGATAAACTGTTCCACTCTCTGACGGCCCATGCTGCTGAGGGTATGGAGAGTCTTTTCCTCAATAAACTTAAAGGCCCTGTGAAGTCCGGCGACAGCAGCGGCATCCATCGGGTTCTGCTCAAATTTTGCCCGCATATCCGCGCCGCCAAGCAAGGCTGCAGCCCGTTCGCTCGCAACAAAACCGCCGATTTTTTCAGTCGCATAAAGCCCATAGCCGCCGGAGAAGGTCAGCACATCCACGCCCCAAATATTCATAAAAATCGGAACGCAGCCGGCCGTCTGGGCCACGTTGACAATAACAAGCAGACCATGTCTTCTGGCGAATTCAGCGATTTCTTTTGCCTGCAGAATTGTGCCGCTGACCTCCGAAGCATGATTCACGATTACAGCCTTCGTATTTGGCCGAAGCAGTTTTTCCACCGCATCAAAACCCTTTTCCCCCTTTAACGGGTCAAATAAAACAAGCTGACCCTTCTCATTGCACGGTATCCGGGTATACTCCACGCCGCCGGAAGCACCATTGTCCGCCTCATGGCCAATGACATTCAGCGCATTCATCACATCGTCACTTTCCATAGATGAAATCAACACATGGTCGCCATCTTTAAAGAGCGCCCGAATCACTGCATCCAAAGCAGCGCCGACCCCCGGTGTGAACACAACGGACTCCGCCCCCGGCCCATGAAATAATTTATTTAACTCAGCCCTTGTCTCATCGGCCATTTTCTGAATATCGGCTATATCCATGGCGGACGCTGCCGCCATAGCTTCTTCCACGCCTTCACCCTTTGGCACAAGGCTTGCCAACTGATTCATATAAATCGTATCCATTAATTTTCCTCCTGTCTCTCTGACATTTCTAATTGTTCCCTTGTATCAATATCCTGAAGTTCCCGGCTGTCATCAACCTCCAGGAACCGAACATCCGCCATATGCCGCCTCAATACATGGCGGCCTCCCATATCTCCGGTGAGCCGGCTTAACTCTTCTATATATATATCTGAAAATATTACCGGGTTTCCCGCCTTTTTTCCGCTGCTCACAGCCAAAATCCCGCCGCTGAATTCGGACAGCAGCCGAATGAGCGTCCGCTTTTTCAGCCATGGCTGGTCGCAGACCATAAAAAGAATCCCGTCTATTTCCGGGCACTGCTGCTCTAACTTGTGAATTCCCAATCGAATGGAGCGGGATATTCCAAGCTCCGGCTTCCGGTTTAACACGGTTATCATGCCCCGGTCTTCCGCCGCCGAAATAATCTCTGCCGCCCCGGTCACAACCACCGGCGGCGCCGCTGTATTCAGGCCCTCCAATTTTTCAAGCGTCCATAAATACATCGGTTTTCCCTTCAGCAGCGCCGTCAGTTTATCTCCGCCAAAGCGTTCTCCTCTCCCCGCTGCCAGCAAAACAATGCCGATATTCATCATTTTTCCAGGGCAAGCATGCCCATTTTAATCCGCTCAGCCGTCATCGGCAATTCACGGAGCCGCACGCCGCAGGCATTATAAATCGCATTGGCCAACGCCGGAGACGGTGTATTAATGACAATTTCACCGATGGATTTTGCACCGAAAGGACCTGTCGGTTCATAGGTGCTCTCAAATTCCACGCGGATTCTTCCCATGTCGATTCGTGTCGGAATTTTATACTGCATAAAGGAATTGTTCATCATCATGCCGTCATCCCGATACTGTATATTCTCAAAAAGCGCCATGCCGATGCCCTGAACAATACCGCCCTCTGTCTGGACTCTGGCTAAATTCCGGTTAATCGGAGTTCCGCAGTCCACTGCCGCCGCATAATCGATAACCTCTACCTGCCCCGTTTCTTTATCCAGCTCAATCTCAACGATTCCGGCCATAAAAGGCGGCGGCGATACGGGCGATGTAAAACTCTCTGAGGCGCTCATAACATCATTCCGATTAAAATGGCTGGCATCCGCCAAATCTGTCAATGAAATTTCTTTCTCATCCTTTATTGAATAAAAACGGGAACCGTCAAATTCCACATGTTCGATGGAGCAATCCAGCTTCTCAGCAGCCAGAGCCGCCATTTTTTTCTTTAGAGTCTCGCAGGTTTTAATCACTGCGCCCCCTGTCACATAGGTTGTGCTGGACGCATAGGAACCCGTGTCGTAAGGCGAAACATCCGTATCCACGCCGTGAACCGATATTTTATCCAGATCACATTCCAGACATTCCGCCGCCATCTGGGCCAGAATGGTATCGCAGCCCGTACCCATGTCCGTTGCGCCAATCAAAAGATTATAAGTGCCTCCGTCGCCAAGACGGATTTCCACCGCTGCCTGGTCCACACCGGAAATGCCTGAACCCTGCATCGCCAGCGCGCCGCCGACAGCCCGGACCTTGCCGTTGCCCATATCCTTTACCGGATATTTTTCGTCCCATCCAATCATTTCTTTTGCCTTTTTCAGACAACGCTGCAGGCCAACCGACTGGAAAGTTTCGCCATAATAGGAAGCGACAGGGACATTTTCCTGAATAATATTTATCTCGCGAAGCTTCATGGCATCCATGCCCATTTTAGCCGCCAGCTCGTCCATCGCCGATTCCAGTGCAAAAATGCCCTGGGTAGCTCCATACCCCCGGTAAGCGCCGGCCGACATGGTGTTTGTATAGACCACATCCGCCGTAAAGCGGCTGGCCTTCAGCGGCCCGTAAAGGGATATGGATTTATGGCCCGAAAGGCCGACGGTTGTCGGACCATGTTCGCCATAGGCCCCTGTATTTGACAATGTATATAAATCAATGGCCTGGAGCCGGCCGTTTTTATCCGCTCCCACCCGGACAGTCACTTCCATTTCATGGCGCGATGTGGAGGCAGTCATGACTTCCTGCCGGGTAAATATCATCTTGCACGGTTTTCCGGTCAGCCAGGTGACAATGGCCGGATAGACCTCCGACACCGCCGTCTGCTTTGCGCCAAAACCGCCGCCGATTCTCGGCTTGATTACCCGCACCTTTGATTTCGGGATTCCGAGGGCCCGGGCAACAATCCGCCGGACATGAAATGGAATCTGGGTCGCGCTTGTCACCACAAGGCGGCCATAGGCATCCAGCGTTGTGCTTGTCACAAAGGGCTCCATCATCGCCTGATTATTTGCCAGCGTATGATAGGTTCCTTCCACCACATATTCGCATTCTGCCAGCACGGCTTCCACATCCCCATCAGTATAGCCGTCCGTAGCACAAAGATTCCTCCGGTTATCTCCGCCAACCGGCATCATGGCAGTCCAATCCTCTTCCGGATGAATCACAATCGGATTATCTTTTGCCTTTCTGAAATCCAGTACCGGCGTAAGCACCTCATAGTTGACTTTTATTAATTTTAAGGCTTTATTGACAGCTTTCTCTGTTGTTCCCGCAACCAGCGCAACCTCGTCCCCCACATAGCGGACCACATCTTCCAGAATATAACGGTCATAGGGACTTGCCTCGGGATAAGTCTGGCCTGCCTCAGTAAAACGAATGTGAGGCACATCTTCATAAGTAAGCACACATTCGATTCCGGGAACAAGTTTTGCTTTAGAAGTGTCAATGGACACAATTTTAGCAAAGGCATGGGGACTTCGAAGGGCTTTGACAATCAGATAATCCTTTGTCGTTAAATCATCTGTAAACAAAGGTTTTCCGGCCATTAAAGCCATTGCGTCTTTTTTTACAACCCGCTGGTTGATATAGGATTTTTTATCGGACACCTTCAATGACCTCCCCTTTTCCAAATAATTGATAATTCGCCTGGGTTGCCCCCAGATAATTGCGAATTGCCCGGTACTGGCCTTCATAGCCGGTACACCGGCAAAGATTTCCGGCAAGATATTCTTTAATCTCCTGCTCCGTCGGATTCTTTAATTCCTTTGCCATTGCCAGCACATTCATGATAAATCCCGGACTGCAGTAGCCGCACTGCTCTGCGCCCTGGGCCGCCATAAAACGGGCAAATTCTTCCGCTTCCTTCGCCATGCCTTCCAGCGTCCTAATCCGATGGCCGGAAGCCCGCGCTGCAGGAACAGCGCAGGATAACACGGTCTTTCCATCCATATAGACGGTACACAAACCGCAGTTGGTCGTATCACAGCCGCACTTGACACTTTTGAACCCCTTATCCCTGAGATAATCTATCAGCATCAAATCCGGTTCAATATAATCCTCATAGATTTTATCATTAATCCAAAGTTTTATTTTCATATCCGTCCCACCTCTACATTTCTTTTTTTTTCGATTGGGACAGGATATCTTTCACTGCCCTGTAAATAAGCACTTCCGACAGCATCCGGCGGTATTCGCCGCTGGCCCGCATATTACTTCCAAAGCGGACCTTCCCGCTGACCTCCGCTGCAAACTCCCGAATCACTCCTTCGGCTGCATCCCCCGCCGGACCTCCGGCCGGTTTCTCCGCCATACTCTCAGTCAAGCTCTCCGGCAAACTCTCGGCCAGTTTCTCCGACAGTTTTTCCGAATTCTCCGCAACCACTGCCCTGGCCGGGCGGGCGCCTATTGTAATCTTCCACTGTTTGTTCAGCCTGGACACGCCGACGGCAAGAACCGGAAAATCTGTTTTTGTATTCCGAAAACTCTGATATGCCGCCTGACGGCCATTTTTCTTTACATGGATTCGCACTAAAATATCTCTGTCATAATTCATGGAAACAAATTCATCCAGCGGAATCATACCTCCGGCATACATTTCCACCGTCGTATCCAGCGCCAGAAATGCTGTCAGCGGGTCAGAAAAACCAAAGCGCTGATACAGGCTTCCCCCAATTGTTGCCGTATTGCGAAACTGGGTGCCGACGATTCCCTTTAACGCTTCCTTCATCATCCCATGAAAGTATTGATTCAGCCCCTCATGACATTCAATATCCCGCAGGGATGTCATGCAGCCGATGACAAATTCATCCTCTGTTTCCTCAATCCGGTTCAACTCCAGATTGCTCAAATCTATAGCATTTCCGATGGCCCGGCTGCCAAGACGCAGCCACATCCCCCCGCCGATAATCGCTGAATTCTTCTTCTGATTTAATTCGTAAGCTTCTTCCAGACTCTGTACTTTTTCATAGCCCTGTATGGTATACATCTCTTCCTCCTACATTCCATGCTCCCAACCACAGACAGCCTCAAGAACGCCGCCGCCGATGGCTCTGGCTTTATCTGATATGGTAAAACAGTGATCTCGCTCGCACCGGGCATCGATATCTCCGGCTTTCATCCCCTTTGTCACATATACCCCTTCCTGTAAAATTCCGCGGACAATTCCCGAAATCTGCGCTTTTACAGGCAGGCCCCCCGACATAGCCACTGTCTGTCCGGCTTCTACCGTATCGCCGATGGCCACAAGGGGAACAAAACAGCCCTCTCCGGAGGCCCGGATAATCCGTTCAACAGTATAACCGCCGATATTTCCCGGAATCCCCGTATTCGGTATGGCGCTGCCGGAATCAATAACCCTTCCGAGATAGTGGCCCCGTTTTGTCTCAACTACCCGATGGCAGTCCACGCCGGCCGTAAATCCCGGCCCAACGCCAATCACCAGCGCGGCATCATTTATCCCTGTTCCAAGATTTTTCTTTGCCATAATCGCATCCACAAGAATCTCCGGCCTGAAAGTCTTCAAAATTTTTGCCTCCGAATCCGCAAGCACCGGAATAAAGCCTTCGGAAGCTATCTTTTCTCCCGCCTCAAAGGTTTCCGCGAACTTTGCCCGGACACCCTCGACCTCGGCCTCCCCTTCATAAACGGCCCTTGAAAAGGAAACGCTGCGCCGGACGGCTGTGGGAATCTCCAAATCCGTCATCCATACCCTATACCCGGCTTTAACCAACCGCCATCCGATTCCCGTTGCCAGGTCTCCGGCTCCTTTGATTAACACCTTCATACTCGGTTCTCCATTTCATTTCTCTTTATTTATTTATTCATCATCCGCACAAAAAAGATATGCTCGATTCCTTTCTGGCGGAATTGTTCTCTTATCTGTTTGATTTCATCATACATTCCATCCGTGTCCACCTGGTTAATGACAATGCCAAACCATTGTCCCGGCTTCACATTCTTTTTCAGTCCCCACGGGCTGGCTCCAAGCTCGGCCAAATCCCCGGGTGTCAGCCGGTGTCCCGGGCCGCATTTTAAAAGCTCCATAACCCGTCCGGGGCGGTGACAGCTTTCTTCCACCGTTTTCCCGAGACAGGATGCGCTGATAACCCCAAAAACATGGGTTGTTTCTTCTCTCAATACCGGTTCCCAGGCCTCCGGCGCCTTGCATGGAAATCCCTTAGAACCGTCCGCCTCTATTAAAACAGGGATTTTCTCCGCAAATAATTTCTGTATATCCTCCTCTTTTGGAGGTCCCATCTTCCCTGACGGCGTCCGGCTGCCCAGAGTATGGCGAAAGGGCCCCTCTGCCACCGGCCATATATGTGTTGTCGTAAAAATTCCGTGATGAATTTTTCGATTTGAAAACTCTTTGGATATTGCATAAATCAGGCTTGTCTTGCCCCCGGCGCCAACAGCGGAAATCACCGGCGCCTGAATTTTATCCAAACCGGTAAACTCCAAAAAGCTGCCGGTCGGCGATTCATAAATCTTCACTATGAATTCCTTCCTATTTTAGCATACTTTCCCTGCATTTGATACATACTATTCTCCATAAAAATAAGTTCTCTCGAAAGAAAAGGAGCGTTTCTATGCATGTTCTTTATATTATTGTACTATCCATAGCATCAATTGTCGAACTTTTTGTTTTGTGTAAGCTGATGGGATACCGTCAGCTCTCCCAGATGAGCATGTTTGATTATGTCAACGGCATCACCATCGGAAATATTGCCGCTGAAATGGCGACTTCCCTGGACGACAGCTTTGTCGAGCCGATGGTTGCCATGATCATCTATGCCCTCGCCGCGATTCTTCTGTCCTGGTGGAGCAGCAAATCCATCCGGGCACGGAGAATCATTGCCGGGAAACCATCCCTCCTGCTGAACAACGGAAAACTTTTTGAAAAGAATTTCCGCAAGGCTAAAATCGATATCAATGAATTTCTGGCCCAATGCCGTGTCAACGGATATTTTGACATATCCCAACTGCAGTCCGCCATTTTGGAGGAAAACGGCCATATCAGCTTTCTTCCGAAAAGCAGCAGCCGTCCATTAACCCCAAAAGACATGCAGCTGACACCGGATGGGGACGCCCCCGTCGCCACCCTCATCATCGACGGACATATTATGCCGGGAAACCTCAAAGCTTCCGGAAAAGACGAAAAATGGCTGAAAAGCCAGCTTCAAACCTATGGGATTTCCAATGTAAAAGATGTATTTCTGGCAATCTGCGACTTAAATCAGAAATTCACCGTCTATCCTTATACAAAGGATGAAATTCCGCCGGATATTCTGGCCTGAGTTTTCAATGTACCGCCTCAAACCACTGCTGAACCGCCGCCGCATCCCCGGTCAGCGTTCCCTGAATCATCTGATTGGAGCCGCCGCCCTTTCCTCCATACAGTTTCTGGATTTCTTTGCCATACTCCCTGGCCTGCTGCCCGGCATCAATCAGCACATAGCGGTATCCTTTATCACCGCCGCCGGATAAAACGAGCACCCGTTCAGCCCGCTTTGAGAGAAGATTGGCATATTCCCGCAAATCACTGCCCTCTAGGTCATTTTCCAAAACACAGACTGCATTTCCGGAAACCGGCAGATTTTCTGCCTTTACCGCCATCATCTCCCGTTTCATCTGAACCATTTTAAATTTCAGATCGCCCATCTCTTTCTGAAGCCGTTCCACCGCATCGGAAATCTCTCCCGTTTTTGCCGACAAGAGATGGGATATTTTAACCACACTGTCGTGCTTTTCCATATAATCATCCACGGCCCGGTTTCCCGAAAGCATGGAAATCCGCACGCCGCCTTTATAATTCTGCACAGATAGTATTTTAATAAGACGGATTTCCCCTGTGCGGAACGGATGGGTGCCGCAGCAGGCACACAGGTCATAACCCGGAATCTCCACAATCCGCACATCTCCGTCCAGCGCCTTTTTACTGCGATAATTCATCTGGGCCAGTTCCGTCTTTGAAGGTATGGCTGCCTGAATCGGAACATTTTCCTGGACAGCCCTGTTGGCTTCCATCTCAATTTCCCGCACCTGCTCCTCCGTCAATTCACCGTTAATATCCAGCGTTACCGCTTCGCTTCCCATATGAAAGCCCACATTATCATAGCCATATTTCCCATGAATCAGCCCGGAAACAATATGTTCCCCCGCATGATTCTGCATGTTTGAAAAACGGAACGCCCAGTCCAGACAACCCCGGACCTCCGAGCCGATTTCCAAAGGCCTGTCCGCATAATGCCACACCTTTCCATCCCTCTCACGGGTATCGGAAATTACGGCCTCTCCAATCCAGCCCCTGTCTCCCGGCTGACCGCCGCCCTCCGGAAAAAAAGCGGATTTATCCAGGCATATTTTATACACGTCTCCCTTTGCTTCACATTCTGTTACCCGAGCATCGAACTCCCGGATATATGGATTTTTTTCATATAATTTATCTGTCATCGCTATACTCCTGTTTAAAAAACACATTCTCATGAATCCTCCCATTTCGGGATAATTCGATAAAAATGTGTCCTTTAATATTAATTATTTACTGAAAACTTTTTCGGCCGCTGGCGTCTTTAACGCCCATTTCTTCCCGGTATTTTGCCACCGTCCTGCGGCATATTTTTACGCCCCGCTCTACAAGCCTTTCCGTTATCACACGGTCGCTCAGCGGTTTCTTCTTATCTTCTTCCTCAATAATCGCGGCCATCAGCTTCTTCACCTGCTCCGTGGTAATCTTGCCGCTGCTGTTTCCGGCGGCGATACTCTTCGAGAAGAAATAATTCAAAGGAAAAATTCCCCAGGAGCATTGAAGATGTTTATCCCGAATCGCCCGGCTGACTGTGGATTCATGAACTTCAAGAATTTCAGCCACATCCTGAAGTCTCAGCGGCTTCAAATGACCGGTTCCCGATTTGAAGAAATCTGCCTGATAATCCACGATACATTTGGCAACCCGCATCAATGTGGAATTTCTCTGCCCGATACAGTTCTGAATCCATTCGGCCTGACGGATTTTGTCAATAATATAGGTTTGCGTTTCCTTCGATGATTCGCTCTCCAATATCTGCTTATAGAAATGATTAATTCCTATCTTTGGGTATGTATACTCATTCAGCAATATCTCATAATAATTGGCCAGTTTGACCACCGTGACATCCGGCGTGATATATTTCAAATGGCCCCTCGCATCGAAGCCGCTGCCCGGTTTCGGATTCAGCTCCTTAATGTGATTGCACGCCTCTATAATCCGCTCCATCGGCAATTTCATCTTCTTGCTGATAACATGAAGCTGGTTCTTTCCCAATAATTCCAGATAATCGGATACAATTTTCCGCGCCACCTCATCCTCTTCTTCCTCCCTGTCCAGCTGCAAAAGCAGACATTCCCGAAGATTTCTGGCGCAGACCCCCGCCGGGTCCAATTCCTGCAGAAGCTTCAACTGACTTTCAACAAAGGCTGCATCCGTATCAAAACGGGCGGCAATATCCTCCAGATTTTCCTCCATATAACCTTTGGAGTCCAGAGAGTAAACCATAAACTGGATGACATCATACTGCAAATCGGTCAATTCCACAGTCAACAACTGGTCCATCACATATTCCGACAATTCCTCGCCCATATTCTCACTGTAATCCATCAACCGCTTATCGTTCGCATCCTCGCCGCTATATTCCTGGCGGTAATAAATACGGTTTCTCTCATCAATCGAATCCAGCCATTCCAGCTTTTTCACCAAATCCGCCGCCTTATCCGGCGCCTCATAGGCTTCTTCAATATCGACCACAGGATTTTCTAACGCAACCTCTTTAATGTATTCATTTAGTTCCTGGGAACTCATCTGAAGTATTTCCATCGATTGTATCATTTTTTGAGATAATATTTGATTTTGAGTCACCGACAATCGAATATCCATAAATTCACCATACCTTTTCTAAAGCCTTGCCTTCGGCTTTGCCCCGCATCGCGGGTATCGCCCGCCCTGACGGACAGGCCACAAAAACAACCCCGCTTTCCATTATACCTCATTTTCTTCAGGATGGCAAAACATTTGAAAAGGAACCCTTTTATCCGGGCGAATAAACCAGCAATGTCACTATCATTTGATAAAGATAGTCCAGCCATTTCTCCTCGCTGATAATTTTCTCTTCAGCCATAACCCGGTGAATCGAACCGACAATATTCTGAACCACCGTAAGAAAAACACATTTCACATAGTCTTCATCCGCATCATCGCCGATAAGCGCCTCTTTACGGGCGGCATCGGTCAAATCATTCACTAATCGCTCCACATATAATATGTGAATTTTATCATCTTCAAAAGCCGAGACAATATAATCCTGCATCTTATCCCATTTTTTAGACAGTTCTTCCACTATTTCCATGCAGAAATTGATATCTTCCGAACAATCCGCTAAATTTCGAAGAGAATAGAGTTTTTCTTTTAAAGTTTCACATCTATTCATCTGTTCCAGCGCCGTATCAATCAGCTTCCGATAACCATAAATCAGAGATTTGGCGATAATTTCTTCTTTCGAGGAAAAATAACCATAGGTTGTTCCTTTGCCGATGCCCGCCTCCCTGGCTATTGCGGAAACTGTCATGGCCGTAATATCCCTTTTGTTCTTCATAAGGCGCAGCACCGCTTCATAGACGGCAATCGCCTTCGGATAATTGTCTTTATTACAGTTCATCAAACGCTTCCTCCGTCTGAATAATTTCCTTTCGGTTAAATATGTCATAGATGACCGGTACAACAAATAAGGTCAGACAGGTTCCATAAATCATACCGCCAATTGTGACAATAGCCATCGGCTGAACCATATCGCTTCCATCGCCGAATCCGAGGGCCATCGTGGACATGGCAAGAATCGTTGTCAGCGCGGTCATAAGAATCGGCCGCATACGGGTCCGCCCCGTCTCAACAAGGGCCTCAATCTTCGGCTTGCCTTCCTGCCGGAGCTGATTTGTATAATCAATAAATACGATACCGTTATTGACAATAATACCGCAGAGCATGACAAATCCAACCATGGCAATGACACTCAGAATGTTTCCTGTCAGCAGCAGTCCGAGAAATCCTCCGGTAAAGGCCAGAGGCACGGTAAACATAACAATGAATGGTGAAAGCAGATTCTGGAACTGGGCCACCATGATTAAATACATGATGATAATACCAAGGGCAAGAAGCTGCAATAACTGCCCCATCGCCTCATTAATGGACTCGGTCTCTCCCGAAAATTCCACCGAATATCCCTCCGGAAGGTCGTATTTTTCCACGGCTTTCTTAAATTCATCCGCCACAAGCGTCGTATTATGGTTATCATCCACACCGCAGCTTACGCTGATATAGCGCTGCTGGCTGTCTCTGTTGACGGAAGACCGGCCCGTGCGCTCTGAGATTTCCGCAATATCGGACAGGGCAACCTCTTCTTCCTCCCCGGCCTGATTGGTTGAGGTCAGTTTCAGGTCACGCACATCCTGGCGCGTCATACTCTCATTGGCTTCATCCCGGACATAAATGCTGTAATCCTCCGTATCCGTTGACAGCGTTGCCGATGAGGTCGCTGAGCCCACTACCGCAGCAACCTGCTGATATACCTGGGCAACTGTCAGATTATGGAGCATAGCCTCCTTCTTATTGACGGTGACACGAAGTTCCGGCGACGGATTTTCCTGCCCATCCGAAACATCCGTCGTACCTTCTATTTTTTCAAGTATCCCGGCGTAGTCCGATGCAATCTGCTGAAGGACGTCCAAATCTTTACCTTTAATCATTACGCTGATTCCTGCCCCGCCCAGAGCGGACATATCCATGGTGGAACCGCTGGCCGTCACTTCACAGTCCATATCCGCTGTCATTTTTTCAATCTCCGCGGCCACCTCATTGCTGGTCATACTCCGCTCGTCTTTCAAAATAACATACATGGAAATCGAATCTGTCTCTGTCGTTGCCATGGAGGACATCATACTCAGGCCGGAGCCGAGCATCGCCCCCACATCATCCACGTCATCCAATGTCTGAATACGCGTCATTATCTCATCAGAAACCGCCACGGCCTCATCAAAGGTTGTTTCATCATCCAGCGCCACGCTGACAGATATCTGCGGCGAATCCGTTGTCCCCATAAATTCCATGCCCCGGGAAAGAATTCCCGCCATACTTCCCGCAAGGAGAGCAAAAACTCCAATCAATAAAAACGCTTTATGTTTTAATGACCAGCGCAGAGCGCTTTCATACTTATCCAATACCTTATCAAAAAAGGCAAACTGTTTGTTTGTGTTCTTTTTCAGCATTTTGGAGGACAGCATCGGAACTACCGTCAGAGCTACCACAAGGCTGGCCAGAAGAGAGTAGGCAATAGTCAATACCAAATCGACAAATAACTGCCGGGTAATACCCTCCGTGAATACGATCGGCGCCCAGATACATATGGTTGTCAGGGTGGACGCAATAATCGCTCCCATAACCTGTTTTGCCCCCTGAATTGCCGCCTTTCTCACCGGCAGGCCTTCTCCGCGCAGCCGGTATATGTTTTCGATAACAACAATGGAGTTATCCACCAGCATACCAACGCCGAGCGCCAGGCCGGACAGGGAAATAATATTCATCGTTACCCCGGTAAAATACATCAGCACAACAGCAAAAAGAACGCTGACCGGAATGGAAACCGCCACGATAAAGGTTGGTTTTATATCTTTTAAGAACAGGAAGAGGACAATAATCGCCAGAATGGCTCCGATAACCAGATTGCTCAATACGGATTCGATAACCATATCGATATAAATCCCCTGGTCCATTAACGGCGTCATTTCAAGGCCATATTCAGCCACCTTATCCGAAGCCATGTATTCGCGTACCCGGCGGGCCACATCCGCCGTGGAATAACCATTCTGTTTTTCCACAGAAATCAAAATCCCCGGCGCTCCATTCATCTTTGCATAGACTTCCGAGCTGTTGTCCACAATAGCCACATCGGCCACATCTTTCAGATAAACCGTTTCCAATCCCTGTTCGGATAAATCCATCAGTACAAGATTCTCAATATCTTCAATGCCGCCAAGTTTATCGCCGACACGCACCATATAATCCCTGCCGTCTTCCGTCACATAACCGGCCGGCATGGAGAAATTCTGAGCTGTCAGAATACCTTTAACCATATCAATAGTCAAAATCTTTCGAACATCCGAGCTGTCCAGTGTGGAATCTCTCGTCTCATTCAACTGGTTCTGCGCTTCCTCAAGCTGTGTCTCGCCCATGGCGATTTTCGCATCGGCCGTACTCATTTCCACAGTCGCCAACGCCTTATTTTTACTCAATTCAGAAGCCGCCTGGGAAAGTGTTTTTTTGCCGGCTGCCACTTCTGACTCCGCCTGGGCAATGGCCGCCTTTCCCTGCTCAATCGCAGCCTTTCCCGTGGCAATCTGAGACCGCAGTTCATCCAGAGACTCCTTCCGGGATTCAAAAGCCTCTTTTAAAACGGCCAGTTCTGCCAGTTTCGCCGCCACATCTCCGGATGCACCGGTGAATTCAGAAATTGAAGCGTCCAACTGGGCCAATTCTGCCGGAATCTGCTCCCTCCGGGTCTCAATCTCCGATACCTGGGCCTGAATCTCCGACAACTGGGCCTTTAAGGTCTCCAGCCTTACTTTATCTTCCTCTGAAATATTTTCCTGTTTTTCAAGTTCCTCAATGGAAGCCTGCAAAGTACTCAATGTATTGACCAGTTCCGCATAAGCCGCCTGGCCCTCCTCCGATTCAAGAGCCGCCTTTTCCGCCTCCAGGGCCGCCTTTTTAGCAGCCAGCTCCGAAGCCTGGGAGGCATACTGCTCTGCCAGAGCATTTAACTCACTCTCCTGGGCTTGAAGACTTTGATATTCTTCTTCGGCCTTCGCTAAAATGCCTTCCATCTGAAGCAATTCTGCCTCTTTTTCTTCCAACTGGGCTTTTTTGATGGCAATTTCATTTTCACCTTTAGCCAGCTCCGACTGGGCGGAGGATATCTGGCTTTCCGCCCCGGCCAACTGTTCTGCCGCCGTCTTCTTTCCGCTTTCAAGCTGGCTCTTGCCATTCTCAAGTTCTGACCTGGCCGAATCCAGTTCTCCCTGGGCCTCATCAAATTTTTCATTAATTTTCCCTGTAAGCCGGTCATTTAAATCGGCCAGCTTCTCCTCATCCAAAAGGACCTGAACTGAAGATTCAATCAGCCCCGACGCTGAAACAGAAGCTACGCCATCCATACTGTTAATATCTGAACTGACTTTATCATTATAGATTTTGCTGACTTCCTCCGTCGTCATTCCCTCGCCGGATACCGCCGCCATCATTACCGGCATCATATCCGGATTCAATTTCATAATAATCGGCGTTCCAACCTCATCCGGCCAATAGGATGCAATCAAATCCAGGCTTTCCCGCATCTCAATTGTCACCGAATCCATGTTGGCATCCGTGTTGAACTCAAGTACGACCAGCGAATAATTCTCGCTGGATGTGGAGCTGATATGCTTAATATTGCTGACCGTCGCCATCGACGATTCAATCGGAGCCGTCACCACCGTTTCTACCTGCTCCGGGCTGGCCCCCTGATAGGTGGTCATTACAATCGCATAGGGGAGATTCATACTCGGCAATAAATCCGTTGATAATTTTGTAAAAGCTACAAAGCCAAGGATAATGACGATGATAACTCCCACTACAACCGTATAAGGCTTTTTTACACTAAATCGCGGCATTTTTTGTCCTCCTTTTGCTGCACGCTTTTTGCTGTCTTTTTCCGTCCGACCAGTCGGTCGGAATTTGTATTCGATTATATCATCACCACCTGCAGAACACAACCTTTTTTCAAATTTTAATTCTTTGCAAATAAAAAGTGCAGAGTTTTAATCATTTATTAAGACTCTGCACTTTGATTTATTCATACTCAGCTATTTTTCACAGCTTCGGCTATCATATTCACGGCGCCCTCGATGCCAAATCTGGAACTGGAAATGGACATATCATAGGAGGCGCTTCGTCCCCACTTTGCTTCGCTGTAATAATTATGATAACTTGCACGGCGTTTATCGATTTTATTCATTAAGCTTTCCGCCCGCCTTCTGTCAATATTCTGACGTTTCATAATCCGCTCTATCCGGTCATCCTTATCCGCATGAATAAAGACGGACATCACACCTTCAAAGTTCTCAAGAACCGATTCGGCACACCGCCCGATAAAAATGCAGGAGCCCTCCGATGCCAGTTTACGAATCGTACGGCTCTGCATCATGAACAGGCTGTCATTTGTCAGATAATCCATCGATGCGATCATCGCCGCATCCGCCGTCGGATTCCCGGAACAAAAACCATTTAAAAGCCAACTGGTACGTTTTTCATCTGCATTTTCAAATAAAGACTGGGCCAGACCGGAATCGATGGCCGTCTGCTTTAACAGCACCTTGTCATAACACGGAATCCCCAATTTTTCGGACAGCTTTTCACCAATCTCCCGGCCGCCGCTGCCATACTCCCGTCCAATACAAATAATTACTTTTTCTGCCATACCATAGCTCCCCTTCCGTTAATTACTCTGCTTTGAATTTATCTGCCCATTTACCGCGCCAGTAAAAGAAAACTGACAGCACTGCAGCAATGAACCAGCCAACCGGCCAGGACAGCCAGATTCCTGTTGCCTCGAAGACTGCCGCCAATATGTAGGATAAGATGACCCTTAAAACCAAATCGGTAAAGGTGGCGACCATAAAGGAAAACATCGCCCCTGCTCCCCGGAGCATTCCATCAACCACAAGCTTAATGGAAATGACAAAATAAAACGGGGATACAATTTTAAGAAAGGTAATCCCTGTGTTTAACGCCACCGCAGACGCATCATCGCTCATAAATAATTGTACCATATTCTGGCCAAAAATAAAGAAGGCAATGAAAAATGGTACCGCCGTCAGCAAGCCCATCTTCACTCCGGCGCTCAAGCCCTTCTTTGCCCTGTCCACTTTACCCGCCCCGAGATTCTGGGCCGTAAAACTGGACACGCCATTTCCAAGAGTTGTAAAACAGGTGATTGAGAAGGTATTCAGCTTAATAGCGGCCGAATATCCCGCAATAACGGATGAGCCGAAGGAATTCACCAGGCTCTGAATAAAAATATTGCCCACCGATACAAAGCTTTGCTGTAAAATACTTGGAATTGCAATGATACTGATTTTTCTCAGCATTGCAAAAGAAAAAATCTCATACTTTTCTTTTGTCTCCACAGTTCGGAGCCGTTTTATCAACGTTAAAAGGGCAAGTATACAGGCAATTCCCTGGGCAATAAATGTCGCCCAGGCCACACCGGCCACTCCCCAGTGAAATCCGGCGACAAACCAGGTATCCAGGGCAATATTCCCCAGTGATGAGCCAATCAGAAAATAGAGGGGCGTTTTCGAATCTCCCAATGAGGTGAATATACCCGTAGCCACATTATATAAAAACAGAAAAAGAAAACCGCCGATATAAATCCTCAGATATAAAGCGCCGTCGGCAAAAATATTTTCCGGCGTATGTATCATCTGCATCAATCCCTGAGAGCCCAAAAGTCCGGCGGCCATGAGGACGAGGGATAAAACAAAAGAGGACAGCAGGGTTGTAAATACGGCTGTTTTCATTTTTCCATATTCTTTAGCGCCAAAAAGCTGCGAGATTACGACCGCGCAGCCGATATTGCTTCCCACGGCAATCGCCATAAAAATCATGGTGATTGGATAGGATGCGCCGACGGCAGCCAATGCGTTCTCCCCAGCAAATTTTCCTGCAATGACACTGTCTGCAATATTATACAACTGCTGAAACACCACGCTGATAAACATCGGGATGGTGAACCTCCAGAGTACTTTCTGCGGATTGCCTTCAGTCAAATCTTTTATCATGTTTTTCATCCTTCCCTTATTGCTTTTATTTCCGAAGGGAATTATACTATAAAAAAATCAATAAATAAAATCAATGAATTTTATATAGTCCATTAATGCTGTTTATGGAAAGGATGTCCCTTTATGAATTTTGATTTCTATCGAACCTTTTATTATGTCGGAAAATATCAGAATATCACAGCCGCCGCCAAGGCCCTCTATGTCACCCAGCCTTCCGTCACCCACGCCATCCGGTCTCTGGAGCAGGAGCTTGGCTGCCCTTTATTTATCCGTTCCCAAAAAGGCGTCCGCTTCACGCCGGAGGGTGAAAAATTTTATGCCTCGGTTGCCTCAGCCTGTGAAACTATTTTTCAGGCGGAAGCCAGCCTCGAAGCGGCTAAAAATCTCTCAGAAGGACTTGTAGCCATCGGCGCCAGCGAGACGACGCTGCATTATTATCTCATTCCGATTCTCGCCGATTTTCAAAAAAAACATCCGGGAATCCGTTTGAAACTTTTTAATGCCAACACCCCGGAAATGCTTCAGGAAATATTGAGCGGACATATTGATTTTGCTGTTCTTGTCGTCAATAACGGCTATAACCATGAGGATTTATCCGTCACCCATTTAACCGATTTTCAGGATATTATGATTGCCGGAAAGGCTTTTTCCGGGCTGCGGGGGCGCACCGTCACTTTGGAAGAGCTGATGGATTATCCCCTTGTATCTATGGAAAAGGGAACGATGACCCGGCAGTTTTTTGATGACTTTTTCCACAATTACAATCTCATCCCAGAACCGGATATCGAGCTGGCTACCACGGATTTAATTGTCCCGATCATCCGCGGCGGACTGGGCATCGGCATGGTGCCCGAACCCTTTGCCGCAGAATCCCTGTCCAAGGGTGAAATTTTTAAACTTACTTTAGAGAAAGAGATTCCCCGCCGCGAAATCTGTCTGATAAAAAAGAAAAAGGCCTCCCTTTCCCTTATCGGAGAAGCCTTTATTCAATATCTTCTGTCAGATAATCGACAAGTTCCTTAATGCCCTCGCCGTTCAGACTGCATATTTTAAAAATCGGATGGGCGCCGGCCAGCGTCAGACTCTTTTCCGCCCGAATCCGCTGGGCCTCATCCTTAATCAAATCACTTTTTGTGATCACGCCAACCATCGGTTTCTGGAACATGGCCTGAAGCCCCGGCGGAAGGGTGAAGGTCATATCTGTCGGGTCCTGCAGCAAAAGCACCACATCGGCTCCCAGGGCCGTCACTGCCAGCGCCTGATAAAACTGACGCCGCTCCACATATTCTCCCGGCGTATCAATGATATTATCCGTCACTTCCAACGCCTGTGTCTTTTTATAACTGATGGCCTGATCCGTCAAATACTGGCACAATGTCGTTTTTCCGCAGGATACCTTCCCAATGAGCATTAATTTTTTCATTTTTTCCTCCCATCAGGTCCGGGTTATCTTGGCCGGACTAAATCCAAGGACATCTGCCAGCGTATCATTGACGGCAATCAACGCCGCCTCCACGCTGGACACATCGCCGCAGATAACCAGTGAACCGCTGAAACGGTCCACAAACACAATTTCTACCGCCGCTGCCTTTGTCGCCACATCAGCGCCAATAATCGCCGCCTCACTCGGCGTGAGGGTCATAATTCCCAACGCTCCCCGATTATCTGTGATAACGCCCAGTTTCGTGTACAAATCCTCCTTTGGATTTGCAATCAGATGCGCCATGGTCGTCTGCTTACCGGGTACAAATTCCTGTATGATTCGCTGTTTATCTTCTTTAAAGAAATTTTCCACGCCGTTCACCTCGGATTACATCAGGCTTTCAAAAATTTCCGGCCGCGGACTTGGTATAACCACGCTGGAAACAAGTAAGCCGTTGTTCTTTCCTTCCTCGCTGCCCGCTTCCACAGAAGCCTTGACCGAAGCCACATCCCCGGTCATAACCACGAAAGATTTACCGCCAAGGCCCATGCCGAGACGCACGTCGAGCAGCGTCACATTGGCCGCCTTGACCGCCGCATCGGCGCCGTAAACCGCCGCTGTTATACTGTAAAATTCCATAACGCCGATGGCGCCTCTGCCATGAAAATCCGTTGCCTGGTTAATGGCTTCAATCACCTGGGGATGAACTCTCGGAATCACTGTAGAGTCTACCACATGGCTTTCTCCGACAGCCATTCCGGCATCCAGGGAAGCCTTGACCGCCGCAACTTCCCCTGTAAATAATATACTGTATTTTCCCGGACATACCGGTTTTGCAAAGGACAATTCCACCTGTGCCGCCTTTAAAATGGCATCGGCAGCCTCCACTCCTTTGGCAATACTGTTCAGTTCAAGAAAACCTACCGTTTCAATCATCGTCATCTACCCGTCCTTTCAATGATAATCCGCTTTCCAACGGAAACCACCTTTCCGGAAATGCTGGCATGGATATTTGCACCCATAGCTCCTTCTGGAATACGTGCGATCAACTGTCCCTCTGTCACCATATCGCCGGTTTTGACAACCGCCTCCGATGGTGCGCCGATATGCATGCTGACAGGAATCTCCACTCTGTCCGGCGTTCCTTCAATGCAGGTATCAATTTTCAAATCATACCATGGCATCACGCCCACACGGGCTGCCACCCTGCCTGCCGGAATCTTCCGGCCTTCCCGGTTTCTGTCCGCCTTATAAACATCCGTTTCTCTTGTGTAACGGATACCGGCCTCCCGAAGCGCGCCTTTAAGTACCTGATTCACCCGTTTTGGCTGTAAGCCCATCGGACAGGCGTACTCTTCACAGATACCGCACTCGCAGCAAATCGCCGCATTCTGCACATCTCTGTCATTTAAAATTTTCGTCACATCCCCCGACATGGCAAGCTTTCGCATAATCTTATGGGGCTGGAGCGGATGGCCGATTAAGTGTCTCGGGCACATCTGAGTACAGTAACTGCACTGGATACAGGCTGACCGGGCACGATTGAGCATATGCTGCAGGGAAATCTGAGTTTTCCGGGCAATGCTTCCATCCTCCGGAAGTATAAGAATACCGGAAGTTGTTTTTGTCACTACCGCCGTTTTTGCTTCCTCCATCGTCATCCGCGCGCCCATCATCGGTCCGCCGGATACGACAAAATATCTGGATTTCCGGGTTCCTCCGGCCAGAGCAATACAGGTGTCAAAGGATGTTCCCACCGGCACATGCAGCACTGTCGGCTGATTGACCTCGCCTGTTACCGTCAAATATTTTTTTGTAAAATGCTTGCCTTCCATGGCATCGCTGATACCAAGCATCGTTGCCACATTGGAAACCACACAGCCCACATCCAGAGGAATTCCCGCCGGCGGAACAATCCGCCCTGTTACTTCATAAACCATGGTCTGCTCATCCCCCGCCGGATAAAAGCTGTCCATTTTCGCCAGCTTCACCTTCGAGCCGCGCTCCTTCAATACCTTTTCCAGAGCTTTAATTTCCTCTGTATATGTCTTTTTAAGGGCAATCCGACATTCCTTTGCACCGAGCATTTCTCCGACAGCTTCCACCGCCGAAACTACCCGGTCTCCCAGATGCTTCATAATATATCTGTCCGTACGCAGCAGAGGCTCACACTCAGCTCCGTTAATAATCAGATATTCCACCGGTCCGCCGGCATATTTGACATGGGTAGGAAAGCCGGCGCCGCCGCAGCCGACGATGCCCGCCTCTTTAATACGATTCAATAAGTCCATGGATTCACTTCCTGTTCTTGTTTTCTTTCATGATTTCCATAGAATCTATAATACCTACAATTGCGCTGTCCACCGGAACACCTTCTTTTCCGGCGGCTCTTCTGGCCGTACTGCCCGTGACAACAAGCACATCTTCGCCCACGCCGGCGCCGACCATATCCGCGGCGACAAACACATCCCCTTTTCCCTGGGCTGTCTCCGTCTCCTTTACAATCATAAGCTTCTGTCCGTTTAAGGCATCCTGTTTTTTAGTTGCCCATACGTGTCCGATTACTCTGCAGATAAGCATACAAGTCCCCCTAAACGATTTCTATCTGTTTGTGTTCGGCCTTAAAGATATCCTTTGCAGCCGGTGTGATGATAACGCCCTTTGCAAAACGCAGCGTTCCGCAGCCACAGCCATTCACCAGTTCCTTCGCCAGCTTTTCCGTTACCAGTTTTTCACGGATAATATTCCCCGAAGTCCCGGTTTCCGAAGCACAGGCTTTCGCCCCGCCGTCGGAGCAGGCCGCAGCGCCGCTGCCGGAACCGGCTGAAACGCTGCCGCCGGTTTTACCGCAGCCTTTTCCCTGCTGTTCCTCATTTAATATGGCGCAGACATTTCTCACCACTTCATTAATTAATTGTTCCATATCCATTGCTGACACCCCCTTACCTTCACACGGCGTGCCATACAGAATAAATGCTTCCGTACCCACCCGGTATCCGCAGGCATTGGCCTCGTCAAAATCAATATGCATTGCCGGAGCAAACTTCTCGTTGACCCGAATCGGCACATCCTCAAAAATAACCTTTCGGTCACTTTCCACTTCCACCCGGACTCTGTCGCCGTCACAAACGCCATAGGCTTCCGCATCCTGAGGCCGCATATGAATATGATTGCGCGCCACGATAACGCTTCCGCTGGCCTTCAGCTCGCCATGGGAACCGATAATCATTACATCCGATGCCCCGTCGAGATTTCCCGATAAATTTACCGGGGCCGTCAGCCCGAGCTTCCGGCAGTCTGTCTTGGACAATTCAACCTGAACAGCTCCCCTCGGCGGTCCGAGAACAGCCACATTTTCCACACAGCCGTCTTTGGTTACCAGTTTCACTCTCTGTTCGCTTAAATACTCTCCGGGTTGGGATAAATCCCGCCGCTTTTTCAAAACGGCCCCCGGCCCGAAAAGTGTTTCAATGGCAGCCTGGGTTAAATGAACATGGCAGCCGGAGGCTTCGATTAAAATTTTCTTTTTCTCTGCACTCATGACTTTCTGCCTCCCTCATAATAACCTGCCAGCCATCGGCAAAATACAATATAAACGCCGCTGCTCAGACGATTCAGATGCTGAATAATATCCGGGCGTTCCACAAGGCCGTCCGCCGTCATAAAGGCATGGGCCGCGGCGAGCTCCGTTTCCCGCACCTTTGTCCGGAGACGGTTTAAATCCGCCGCCATCCGGCCCATGGTGTAATCCGGAATTGGGTGGTCCATTCCAAAATATTTTTTAACATTGTGGGAATGTTCCCGCAGCTCTTTATCCGTCATGCCGAGAATCTTCATCGGCTGTAATGGTTCTTCCTTCACCTCAGCGCCCAAAATGCACCGGGTTCCATACAGGATATCGCCCAAATCCGTCACCAGCTTCTCCTGCTTCTGCGCGCAGGCCTCCGCCTGAAGACAGATAATCTCCGCCTGAAGCGTGTCCAGCTGTCCCCTGAACTCAATCCGGGGATGGGTTTTCGGCACCAGAAGGTTGCCCCGCAAATGGGTCATATACTCCGGCTTCTCGCCGTAGCCAGCCCCCGTTGCAGCGTCAATATATGTACGTTGGCCATGACCGGGAAGAGGTGTTCTGGTCATCACCGCCGGCTGGCTTTCCATAATTACCAGAGAAATCCCTCTGTCCCGGAGATATTCTTTGGCAAGCGGCGTCACGAACACATCCGGTTCAACACGATATTCGGTTGTGCTTTCCGCAAGCGCAGCGGCTCTCAGCATGGTTTCTGTTAAAATTTTCATAACCAAACCTCTTCTTTAATCCATCCAAACCTGACTGTCCTATTTTAAAGTAGGAAGGATGTATTCAACTTCTTCATGTGGACGTGGAATTACATGTACACTGATTAATTCACCCACATTTGCTGCGGCTGCCGCACCTGCATCAGTTGCTGCCTTAACAGCGCCGACATCGCCGCGGACCATAACTGTAACAAGTCCGCCGCCAACATGAACCTTTCCAATCAATGTAACGTTTGCCGCTTTTACCATAGCATCGGCTGCTTCAATTGCGCCAACTAAACCTTTTGTTTCAATCATTCCTAAAGCCTGTACTACATCTGCCATAATATTTATCCTCCTTGATTTAAAATCCTTTTATATTTTTTATTTATTAACCTCTTAATTTTGCCAGTACCGCCCGGGTAATAGCTTCCACATCCTCCGCCGTCAGCCCGGATGTCGATGCGCCGCTGTTCACTGTCCGGCAGCAGACGGACTGCTCCGGCGCCGGAACATTATACTTCTTCCGGATATCCGAAAGCTCAGTAACCCCGCAGGCTACCCGGCGTATATTAATCAGATTCATCGGCGTGATATTATCCGATGTGGCGCTGCCTCCGACTGCGCCGCAGCCCAAAGTCAATGCCGGAGCAAGATTGGTCGTTCCGCCAACGCCGCCCAAAGCGCCCGGTGTATTTACCAGCAAGCGGGATACCGGTTTCTTTAAAGCAAATTCCCGAATCACATCCGTGTCCTCGGAATGAATTGTCATCGTATGGCCGACGCCCTCATTTTGAAGAATCTGAATACTCCGCTCACAGGCTTCCTGCCAGCCTTCTTCAACAAAGAAGGCTAAGAGCGGACAAAGTTTCTCGCGGGTATATGGATTCTTTTTGGAAACTTCTGTCTGCCTGGACAAAAGCACCCGCGTTCCCGCAGGAATCTGGATTCCCGCCATATCCGCAATGGCCTGTGCCGATTTTCCGACAATTTTCGGATTCATCGTTCCATTATCTCTCAGAATAAACTTTGCTACCTTCTCTGACTGGGCTTCATCCATAAAATAACCGCCCTGCCGTTTCACTTCCTCGACAACCTGGGCTTCGATACATTTTTCAGTCACAATGGACTGCTCGGAAGCACAAATGGTTCCATTATCGAAGGTTTTACTGTCAAAAATCCGGCGGACTGCTTCCGGTATATTGGCTGTCCGCTCAATAAAGGAAGGGCCGTTGCCAGGGCCGACGCCGATGGCCGGATTGCCTGAACTGTAAGCGGCATGAACCATGGCCTCGCCGCCGGTAGCCAGAATAACTCCGATATTTCTATCCTGCAAAAGTGCATCCGTGGCTTCCATCGTTGTCAATCGAATGACTCCGATAAGCCCTTCCGGCGCCCCGGCTCTTCTGGCCGCCTCCTGAATGACATTTACCGTCTCCAGAATACAATTCTTTGCACCCGGATGGGGGCTGATCACAATCGCATTACCCGCCTTTAATGATATTAATGTTTTATACATTACTGTGGATGTCGGATTTGTCGATGGAATCAGCGCGGCAATCACTCCCATCGGGACGCCGACTTCCATAATTCCCTTCGCACCGTCCTCCCGAATCACACCAACGGTTTTCATATCTTTGATGGATTCATAGGTAATGGTACTGCCAAGAAGATTTTTCAGTACCTTGTCCTGCCAGACGCCAAATCCGGTCTCCTCGACAGCCATTTTGGCCAGCCGTTCCGCATTGGCCGCACAGGCTTCCGCAATCGCCTTGACAATCGCATCCACTCTCTGCTGGTCAAAGGTTCCGAAAACTTCCTGGGCTTTTTTTGCATCCCGAATCAAATCCCGGACTTCCTGGATTGACTGCAGGTCCATATCAAGTCCCATATATATTCTCCTTTCCCGCTTATTTCTATGAATTAATAAATCAGCGGATTATCCGCAATATTATTGACGCTTTCCGCAAAGGCTTCGCAGGCGGCTTTACAGGCGGCCTGTTCCCCCGTGAGCAGACCTCCGGCAAAATTTGTCTCCGATGGCGGCCCATAAAACACCTTCAACTCCACCTGGGCAGCTTTCAGAGCCGCATCCAGGCCAACCATCGCCTCCAGCGGGGGCGCGATCAGATAGGCCATCGCCGTTCCCTCCCGGACACCGGCCGCTTCTGACAGATAACTGCCTGTCCTGGAAATGCAGTGGGCAAAATAGACAATGGAATCCTCCGCATTGGCGCTGTAAAAACAGGCGTCCCGCTCGATATACTGAATCGCCGCATCCAGGCCGCTCCGCACTTCCGCCGGGTTTCTTCCGGCCAAAATACCGATAAACTCACCGGCCAGCTTTGTACTGGCGTTGGCCGCACCCGCATACATACTCCGGGCATAGGCCACCCGGACCTCCGCCTTTTTTGTCGCTTCATCCAGCGCCGCATAGGAAACATCATCGCAATCCGTCGTAATCAGCCCCAGGCTTCGCTCATCTTCCTTAAGATTTAACGCCTCTCTCAGCATCAAATCTGCATTTGGAATCATCTTCACACTGAGGACCGTCGTCTTTATTTTATCATGCTTCATATGAGGCCCTCCTATTTTTTCAGTTCAACACCGCTGGCTTTGGCTTCCAGAATCTTCTGAATAACATCCACGATGTAGGCTCCGGCTTCCACCGCCGGGATTCCCCTCGAATGAATATTGGAAACAACGGTCCGCCGGGCTTCCGGCATTCCCACCGTCGCCTTATAGGCAATATAAGCGCTCATACTTTCCGCCGTTGCCAGTCCCGGACGCTCACCCAAAAGAACACAGGTTACCGTGGCATTCAGCGCCTCCGAAATCTGGTCCATCGCCGCCACCCGGCCGTTTTTAACAAAAAACGGCGTTCCGACTTTCAGCCCTTTGGCTTTCAGGCCATCGGTTATAATCGGCAATATATTTTCAAGGTTTGCTTCCACCGCCGTGGAGGACAAACCATCGGAAGCATATATCTGCACATCCACATCATGAACACATTTGGATTTAATGATTTCCAGCCCTTCCGGCGGGAAAATCCGGCCCAGATCCGGCCGGGTCAAAAACTGGGTCTTATCCGTACACCGGGTTTCCACGGTGAAAAGGCCGAGCCGGTCCAAAAGTTCCTGACTCACATCCATAAAGACTGCATCTCTGGCCGCCGCATGGTCCGCCCGGAGAGTCAGCATTGTTTTTGTCTTTAATCTCGGGCCGCAGCTGCCGACGCCGATTCGAGCCGGTGTCCGGGACATCATCCGCTCCAGCCCATCCCTGTCCTCAATATGGTCAAGCAGCGGAACGGCTTTGACTTCCGGAGATGTGATGTCTTCCAGTTTTTCATCTCCATGGGATTCACTGCGCCCCTTCCCGGCTTCCGAAGGTGATTTCTCCATCATAAAAGAAGCGCCCAGCGGGACAACTTCGGAGGCCTCCACCGGCCTGTCCTTTTTCATATCCGCTGTCCGCGGCATCGGATGATTCCCCGCGGCTGCTCCCGTGCTGTTTTTTATATCCGGGGCTGGTGCCGGTTTCATGCTCTGAACCACCGCTTCGGCAATGGCATCAATCTGACTTTGTGTTAACATTGGCATCCTCCCCTATTTTCTGCTCAGGAAAATGGTTGGATCACCGGCCTTTTCGGTCAGCCGCCCATTTTCCATAATTCCCATTTTCTCCAGCCAGATTTCAAATTCTCTGATTGGACGTTTTCCTAAAGTTTCCCGCACCGTATTCACATCGTGATAGGCATTTGTCTGATAATTCAGCATAATGTCATCACTGCTCGGTACGCCTAATATGTAATTCACGCCGGCTGCTCCGAGAAGCAGGGCGAGGTTTTCAATATCATTTTGGTCCGCCTGCATATGATTCGTATAACAGCAGTCACATCCCATCGGCACGCCGGAAAGCTTCGCCATAAAATGATCCTCAAGCCCGGCCCGGATGACCTGTTTACTGTCATAGAGATATTCCGGCCCGATAAAGCCGACAACCGTATTGACCATAAAAGGAGCAAACTCTCTGGCATAGCCATAACAGCGGGCTTCCATCGTTACCTGGTCCGCGCCGAAATGGGCATCGGAGGAAAGCTCTGAACCCTGTCCTGTTTCAAAATACATGACATTCGGTCCCACCGCCGTTCCCTGCTTCTTCAGCAGGGCCTTTGCCTCCCGAATCGTGTCCGTTGTAAAACCAAAGGCTTTATTGCCCTTTTCACTGCCCGCAATGGACTGGAAAATCATATCGCAGGGTGCTCCCTGTTTCACCGCCTCAATCTGGGTCGTTATATGACCAAGCACGCAAATCTGAGTTGGTATCTCAAACTTATTTTTCACTTCATCAAACCGCCGCAGCACCTCGGCCAGGCTGGATACGGTGTCATTCACCGGATTCAGTCCAATCAAAGCATCGCCGCAGCCATAACTTAAACCTTCAAATAAAGAAGCGGTAATTCCTTCCACATTATCCGTTGTATGATTCGGCTGAAGCCGGGTCGCCATCGTTCCCCGCAGGCCGATGGTCGTATTGCATCTGGCCGGAACCTGAATCTTCTGTGCCCCGTAAATCAAATCCAAATTGGTCATCAGCTTTGCAACGCCGGCCACCATCTCGCTGGTCAGCGCATGGGATATATCTCGAAGCTGCCTTTCTGTCGTGGAATAACTCAGAATCCATTCCCGCAGGTCACTGACTGTCCAGTTTTTTATCTTATTATAAAATACCTCGTTGATACTGTCCTGATTTAACCGGGTAACATCATCTTCTTCATAAGGAACCGCCGGATTCTCCCTCAAATCTTTCAACAGCATATTTGAGAGCACTTCCTTTGCGGCAATCCTTTCCAAATCGGACGAGGCCGCCACTCCGGCTAAAATATCCCCGGACTTTTCTTCATTTGCCTTTGCCATAACCTCTTTCACGGAATCAAAGGTAAAAATCTGCCCGCCTAATAATGTTTTGTACGCCATAATGCACCACCTTATCCAAATATCAAGGTTTTAACCACCACCGGAATAACCAGTCCGTTGACCAGCGGTTTCCCCATATCTACAAAATCATTCTGCTCCACCTGGACAGAATCAATGCAAATGACATCCCTCGGATGCCTGGTTGAAAGCTGCATCATCATCTGCCCCAGGGCTTTCGCCATATCACACTCTAAAACAATCAGCATCGGCTGGCCTCCCGGCAAAAGGGCATCCAGCGCAGACACCAGAGAGGCGGCCAAACGCTTTACTTCCATATAAGAAGGATTCTTCTTTCCCTTCATCGCCAGAATCAACTGCTTCGAATCACTCTGGGCCTGCATCCATCTGAGCTTTTCCATAAGTCCCTCTGTCTGCCCCGCAAAGCAATCCTGCTGCTCGTTCTCATTCAGTTTCAATACAGGAATATTTTTCAGAGGAAAAACATCCCTGTTATATGTAATCGTACTCCCCGACACGGAAGTCGTATAACTTCCGGCGCCGACTACCGTCGCCCGGATGGTTTCCTTCGCTTCAATCACCCGGAAATCCGAAAACAACCGGCCGGCCCGAATCGCCTCGCCGAGCACAACGCCCATATCTCCATATCTGGCCCAGGTTCCCTCGGAGGGATGGTAAATACAGTCTGCCACGCCGCCGGAAAAACAGATGGCCCGAATCGATTTATCAAATTTAAGCTCCGAACTGCCCGGCGTTATAATCGCCGACAGCAGCCGATTATCTTTCCGGCACAGCCATTGGTATAAAAGGTCGGACATGATTTCGCCAATGCGGTAAACCGTTCCATAGGAAACCTCATCTCCAATATGAAGCGATATGCCGTCCGCTTCCATCATCCGCTGTACACTGTCGCTGATATATTCGACCCGCCCATCGGGGGTTACTTTCAACAGCCGTCCGCCGATATCCACACAGCCCTTTCCGATGACTTCGCCCGAATCAAAGAGCACCACATTGGTCGTACCGCCGCCGATATCCAGATTCGCCACTGTACATTGGTTATCAATGGAATACTGGCGGGCCCCGCTGCCCTTTCCGGCGATAATCGCCTCCAAATCCGGCCCCGCTGTTGACACAACAAACTCACCGGCAAAATTGCTGAGTTCCCGGAGCACAATCTCCGAATTTTCTTTTCTCGCCGACTCACCGGTGATAATGACTGCTCCCGTTTGGGTATCCGCCGGGGTAAAGCCCGATTTTCGAAATTCTCCGGCCACAATATCCCGAACCTTTTCCCCGTCAATCCTATATTGATTCCGCAGCGGCGTCATATAAATGTCGCTTTTATAAACCACATCTTTATTCACAATGGCAATATGAGGCACAGCAAAATATCCGGCTGAATTTTTAAAGGTCAGCCGGCTGAAAATAACCTGGGTTGTGGAAGTTCCGATATCAATTCCGACACTTAAAATGGTTGATTCATCACTCATGAATTTTCCCGCCTCACGCACCTGTTTTGAAAAAAGCGGAAATATGTTCCGACACTTTTGTCAGGGATATTTCCGCTCTAATCACTCCATAAATATCATGGTACTATTTTACTATTTTTTTGAACTTTATGCAAGTTATTATTCTATCTTTCCTCCCGGAAATAGGACACGCCCAAATGAGCCGGAGGCTGAGTCTCCCGGCTTTCCCGGATACTGATAAGAATCAGCACGATGATGGTGACTGCATATGGGAGCATCTTAAACAATTCCTGGTCGCTCATTCCAAGATTTGGAATATAGTTGTAGACGATGAAAAGTCCGCCGAATAAGATGGAGCCCAAAATACTCAGGTTTGGCCGCCAAAGGGCAAAGATAACGAGGGCAATGGCGAGCCAGCCCCGGTCTCCAAAACCGTCATTGGACCACACGCCGCAGGCATAGTCCATAACATAGTACAAACCGCCCAGGCCGGCAATAACACTGCCGATGCAGGTTGCCACATATTTATAGCGGTTTACGTTGATTCCCGCCGCATCCGCCGTCGCCGGATTTTCACCTACAGCTCTGAGGTGGAGCCCCACCCGGGTTCTGCTCAAAACAAAAGAGGTAATCAGCGCCAACACAATTGCCACATAGGCCAAAAAACTGTAGGAAAATAATACCTGGCCCACAGGCCCGAACTCCCCTGCAAAAGGCAGGGTTTTCCGAAAGAAATTACTTGTGGCCGTCAAACTGATGGACGGCATATCACTTTTTACGAGTTTGATCAATGAACCGCCAAAAAAGTTGCCGAAGCCTGTACCAAAGGTCGTCAGCGCAAGACCCGTCACATTCTGATTGGCCCGAAGGGTTACTGTCAGAAGGGAATAAATCAGTCCCATGCAGAGGGAACCGAGCATACAGGTCAAAAGGGGAATGATGACTGCCAGAAACGGATTCATTGCTGAAGGGTCCGCCACCGACTGTTCATACATAAATGCCCCGATAACGCCGCTGATACCGCCCACATACATGATTCCCGGAATACCCAGGTTCAGATTTCCGGATTTTTCAGTAATGATTTCTCCGGTGGAACCAAACAGAAGCGGAATTCCCTGAACAACGGCACGTTGAATAAAGGATGCAATCATGATTTCTTCTCCCCTTTCTTAGAACTGTGAACTTTAATTGTATAGTTTATAAAAAACTCACTTCCGATAATAAAGAAAATGATAATACCTGTAAGGATATCTGCAAAAGAACTGTTCAGCCCAAAGGTTGTCGATATCTCGATAGCGCCTTTCTGCAGAAATACAATGAGGAAGGAGGTCAGAATCATATACAGCGGATTAAATTTCGCAAGCCAGGAAACCATAATGGCTGTAAATCCACGGCCGGCCGCCGTATCTCTTGTAATCGTATGATCCGTTCCGCTGACCAACAAAAGTCCGGCGATACCGCAAATCATACCGGAGAGAATCATTGTACGGATAATAACCTTCTTTACGTTAATTCCCACATACCGGGCTGTGTTTTCACTCTCGCCGACAACGGATATTTCATAACCTTGCTTACTGCTGCGCAGATAGACATACATAAATATCGTCAGAGCCGCCACAACAAGAATATTCAGCAGATAATCATAACCGCCGAGAGAAGGCATCCATCCGCTGCGGGTAGACTGATTAATAACGCCAATCTGCCCGGAGCCCTTAGGAACCGACCATATATAGGTGAAATAGGATACCAACTGGATGGCAATGTAGTTCATCATCAATGTGAACAAGGTCTCATTTGTTTTCCAGTTTGCCCTGAAAAATGCCGGAATCACAGCCCAGACTGCACCGGCCAGACAACTGGTGACAATCATCAGAGCATACAGGGCAACGCTCGGCAGCTTATTGCCGAACAAAATCATGCAGGCCGCCGTGGCAAGACCGCCAACCAGCACCTGGCCCTCAGCGCCGATATTCCAAAACCGCATCTTAAATGCCGGAGTTACAGCCAGAGATACGCACAAAAGCATGGCAATATTCTGAACCAGACTCCATGTTCTCCGCTTTGTTCCAAAAGCGCCGTCAAACATCTTCACATAAACACTGATTGGGTTTTCCCCTGTAAGAACCACCGTCACCAATGCACATACAATCAGGGCCACCGCAACCGCACAAATACGAATCAGCCAGGATTTCCACCACACGAGGTCATCCCGCTTGGCAATATGAAACTTCGGCTCATGTTTCTTTTTACTGTTCATGCGTTTTCCCTCCATCTGTTTTTGTCATCAGTAAACCAATCTGTTCTTTTGTTGCTGTCCGTCCATCAACAATTCCCGTGATTCTGCCGGAACCAATAACCATAATACGGTCACAGAGTTCCAATAACACATCCAAATCCTCCCCGACAAAAATCACGGCAACTCCTGCCTTTTTCTGCTGATTTAACAGATTGTAAATAAGATAGGAGGAATTAATGTCCAGTCCGCGAACCGGGTAAGCTGCCATCAGTACCGTCGGCGATGCCGCAATCTCCCGTCCAACAAGGACTTTCTGTACATTACCTCCCGACAGCCGGCGCACCGGCGTGCTGACGCTCGGCGTTACAACGCCCAACTGCTCAATAATCTGTTCCGCCAGATCCTTCGGCGGTTTACGCTTGACGAACACCGATTTGCCGCTGCGATAACTCCGAAGCATCATATTATCCGTAATATCCATATTGCCCACAAGACCCATGCCGAGACGGTCCTCCGGAACAAAGGAGAGACGCACGCCCATATCCCGAATCTGCAGAGGCGTCTTATCTCTCAAATTACATTTTTCACCGTTTTTCGGATCGTAATAAAAAATTTCACCGTTTTGAATCCCCTGAAGTCCGGCGATGGCTTCCAGCAATTCCCTCTGGCCGCTTCCCGCGATACCGGCAATGCCGAGAATTTCCCCGGAATTTACCTCAAAGGACACATCTTTTAAAATCTGCACGCCATGTTCCCTGCAGTTGACATTGCGTACTTCCAAACGTTTCACCGGATTCACCGGCTGACTGCGTTCGATATTTAATGAAACTTTTTTGCCGACCATCATTTCAGTAAGCTGGGCTTCATTGGTTTCCGCCGTCATTACCGTGCCGATATATTCGCCTTTTCTCAAAACAGATACCCGGTCCGACAGGGAAAGCACCTCGTGGAGCTTGTGGGTAATAATGACAATCGCCTTGCCGTCTGCACGCATGCGGCGCAATATTTCAAACAGATTCTGGGTTTCCTGCGGAGTCAATACCGCCGTCGGCTCATCCAGAATCAGAATATCTGCTCCCCGGTACAATACTTTAATTATTTCCACCATCTGCTTTTCAGAAACAGACATATCATATATTTTTTTCATCGGGTCCAAATGAAAACCATACTGCTCGCTGATTGCAAGAATCCTTTCGGCTGAACGGCGGATATTATAACCGCTCTCTTCCTCAAATCCGAGTACAATATTCTCTGCAGCCGAAAAAATATCCACCAGTTTAAAATGCTGATGAATCATGCCGATTTTATAATCAAAAGCATCCTTCGGAGAAGCGATGACCGCTTCCTTGCCGTCAATAAAAATCTGTCCTTCATCCGGGAAATAAATACCTGAAATCATATTCATCAGGGTTGTCTTACCGCTGCCGTTTTCTCCGAGTATGGAAAGGATTTCGCCGCGGTTCACACGGAGACTTATGTTTTTATTCGCAACAACCTTTCCGAAGGTTTTCGTTATGTTGCGCAATTCAATAGCCGCGCTTTTTTGTTCCTCCATAATTCCTCCTGTATACCATAAAAAACATAAGGGCGGGACAGCTTATGCCCCGCCCGGTTGGATGAAATTTCAAATTAGAACATCTCATTCAGAGTTGTAATTCCGTCGATACGAAGGTCGAAGTACGGTGCGGACCGCATTTCGGACTCATGGAAATATCCATCGGAAACTACTTCTGTATCTGGTGTATAATCTGCATCTGTGTCAACATCAGCCATATAGGAATCTATATTCTTTCCATCTACTGTAAATGTTGATGTATCAAATACATGTACTTCACCGGAAATTAATTTTGCTTTTACTTCTTCAAGAGCTTCTGCTGTGCCTTCTGCTGCCGCTTTCTCATTGATTTCAGATAATGCAACGGAGCCTTCTTCAAATCCTGCACACCAGTCAGCTTCGATTGCTTCGCCGTTAGCTACGCAGTTTACAATGTACTCAAAATATGGTTCCCAGTCAATCTTCGAAGATATGATAAATGTATTCGGGCAGGCTGCTACTGTACTTCCGTTGTAGGATACATTTGGAACACCAGCGGTTTCACAGGCTGTCGGTGCGCCCATGGAGTCTGCATGCTGGCTGATTAATTTACATCCGCGGCTGATCAGAGTGTTTGCTGCTTCTTTCTCAGCAGTCTCATCATACCAGCTTCCTGTAAACTGTACATCCATTGTAACGGTTGGGCATACGGATTTAGCGCCAAGATAGAAGGATGTGTATCCGGAAATAACCTCAGCATATGTGTAAGCGCCAACATAACCCATTTTTGCTTCTTCTTCTGTAAATTCACCGTTGGCAATCATTTCATTTAATTTCATGCCTGCAGCAACGCCTGCGAGGTAACGGCCTTCGTAGATAGATGCAAAAGCATTGTGGAAGTTATCCAAACCTGCTGTATGAGCGGTTGTTCCTGTTGCATGGCAGAACTGCACTTCCGGGAATTCTGCTGCTGCCTGTGCAATGTACTGTTCATGTCCAAAGCTGTCGGCAAACACGAGGTTGCAGCCGCGGTCAGCCAAATCGGCTGCAGCTTCATAACATTCGCTGCTCTCAGGAATATTGGTTTTAAAGATAACCTGCTCATCAGAAAGACCAAGGGCTTCCTTTGCAGCATTGGCAGCATCGATGAAGTTCTTATCATAAGTAGAATTCTCATCATGAAGGAAGATAAAGCCAACCTTAATATCTGCCATATCCGCCTTTGCGCCTGTTGTCTCTTCTCCATCAGCTCCTGTCTCGGCTGTTGTCTCAGCTTTTGTCTCTTTTGCAGATGAATCTTCTTTGGAAGAGCATCCTGTGAGTACACTCATGGACAATACCGTTGTTACGGACAGAGCAAGTGCAAGAAACTTTTTCAATTTCATTTTTTCATACCTCCGTTTTGAATGAATCGTTATTTTGCTTCTTTGTCAAAAAATACGTATTTATGGTAGCATAACGCCCGACTAAAGTCAACAAAATTTACCACTGAACACGCAAAATAAACGCGCAAAACTAAACCGCTGCATCAACGGTTTTATAAATCGCAGATGCAGCGGCTTCTTTAAATAGATTCTCATTCAACCTTTGGAAGTCCGGCAAAACCAACAGCCAAATCCTCATCTGTTGGAATATAGTCGCTCATTTCACCATTGTTGAATCTTTCATAGGCTACCAAATCAAAATATCCTGTGCCTGTGAGCCCGAATACAATGGTCTTTTCTTCGCCTGTTTCTTTACATTTCATAGCCTCGTCGATAGCCACCTTGATAGCATGACTGCTTTCCGGCGCCGGAAGAATACCTTCAATCCGCGCAAATTTGACAGCAGCTTCAAATACGGATGTCTGCTCAACAGAAACGGCTTCCATTAATTTATCATGATACAACTGGGAAAGCGTAGAACTCATTCCATGATATCTCAAGCCGCCGGCATGATTTGCGGACGGAATAAAGCCGCTGCCCAGAGTGTACATTTTCGCCAGTGGACAAACCATTCCCGTGTCACAGAAATCATAGGCAAATCTGCCGCGGGTAAAGCTCGGGCAGCTTGCCGGTTCCACAGCGATAAACCGGTAATCCTTCTCACCTCTCAGCTTTTCACCCATAAACGGAGAAATCAAACCGCCCAGATTGGAGCCGCCGCCGGCGCAGCCGATGATAATATCCGGCTGAATACCATATTTATCCAGGGCAGCCTTTGTCTCCAAACCGATAACCGACTGATGCAGAAGCACCTGATTCAAAACCGAACCGAGAACATATCGATAACCTTCATGGCTTGTTGCGTCCTCCACTGCTTCGGAAATGGCGCAGCCCAAACTTCCCGTTGTTCCCGGATGTTCCGCAAGAATCTTACGGCCCACATTTGTTGTCTCGGATGGGGACGGCGTTACATTGGCGCCGTAAGTCCGCATAACTTCACGGCGGAACGGTTTCTGCTCATAAGAACATTTTACCATATATACTTTACAGTCCAGGCCCAGATAAGCGCAGGCCATAGACAGAGCTGTTCCCCACTGTCCGGCGCCGGTTTCTGTAGTCACGCCTTTTAAGCCCTGCTGCTTCGCATAATAAGCCTGAGCGATAGCCGAATTCAGCTTATGGCTTCCGGAGGTATTATTTCCCTCAAATTTATAATAAATCTTTGCCGGTGTATCCAACTCTTTCTCCAGACAGTAAGCCCGAACCAGCGGCGACGGACGATACATTTTATAAAAGTCAAGAATCTCCTGCGGAATATCAAAATAGGCTGTTGTGTCATCCAACTCCTGTTTTACAAGTTCATCACAAAATACAACGCCAAGTTCTTCCGCCGTCATCGGCTGTAATGTGCCCGGATTTAAAAGAGGAGCCGGTTTATTTTTCATATCTGCCCGAACATTGTACCACTGTTTTGGCATCTCACTTTCTTCAAGATAAATTTTGTAAGGGATTTGCTGTTTCTCTGTCATTTTCTTACCTTCCTTTCTGTCCTCTATGACATCATGTTCCTATGGAGCAAAATTTCTGCCCCACAAAAAAATCCTGCCCTATAAAACTTATAGGACAGGTTTAATTCTCCTGCGGTGCCACCTATATTCATCCTCTTAAAGAATGCACTCAGCCATGTACCATCATACATGCTCCGATATAACGGCCGGATTACCGTCGCCCCTACCATCTGAATAAATCCATACATACAGATTTCGGTTTGCCCTCACAAGTCCATTCACTCTCACTCATATATCGCGGTTCCACCCATCCGCAACTCTCTGGGAATATATCATCAAAGCTACTACTCTTGCTCATCGGTTTTAATTTGAGTTTATTATAATGCAGTTGCAAAGTATTGTCAATGGAAAATTCCTGCATTTTCTGGGTTATTTAAATTCAAAACCTTAATAAAATCAGACTCTTTTGTAAATGCATAGCCATTAATAATCATATCCGCCTTATCAGCTACTTCCATTACGTCAATCATAGGAAATCCTCACTTTCTCTATTGGCTCTAAAAAGCTATCTGCATCAAAATAAAGTCCTTCCAAAATAGGGGCCAAATCTATATACTCTTCTTCCTCTTCTTCATTATGGCTATATTTTGCCATAACTACTAAATACCCGTGATTCCATTCTTTTACCTGTGTATATCTTTCCAATGAATACGGGGCCTTAAACCGGATTACGTAGCTTCCATATTTGAAAATGGTATAACGCTCATCATTCATTAAAATTGCTTCATTCCCCATCATACAGCATCCCTTCTATACTCAACAAATACATTTTTCATCATAACCAGTGTTTTGCAGCGTGACTATAGCATACAACTGTAAATCTTGACTTATCTGCCAGATATAAAATGATTATACCACGAATCTGTGAAAAATTCTACCTCAGCGCATCGCCCCGCTCCGCCGCCAGATGGTAACCCACGGAAGCCACCCTCTGCTCCAGGCAGCCCCGGCACTCCGCCGCTTCCTCACCGGTACATATTTTATTATCGTACAGATCATACTGTTTCCGGTTTTTTACCGGGGAAAGGTTTGGCATCACCACATTGGCCCCGGCCTCCAGCCCTTTTTCACGTCCCCTCGGGTCTATTGTCCCGAGAGCTGTGGTGGCCGGAAGCAGCACCTTCGGAAGAAGAATCCGAATCACTGACAGAAGAAACAGTGTCAGTTCCACACTTCCGGCGGCTTCGTTGGCAAATTTTGTTTCATGATGGGGAATAAACGGCCCAATGCCCACCATCTGGGGCTGAAGTTCTTTCAGGAAAACAAAATCCTCCGCCAGATGTTCTATCTTCTGCCCCGGAGAGCCGACCATAAATCCGGCTCCCACCTGATATCCGAGAGACTTTAAATCATAGAGACACTGTTTCCGATGGGAAAGCAGCATTTCTGCCGGATGAAGTTGGCGGTAAAGCTCGTCGCTGGCTGTTTCATGCCGAAGAAGATAACGGTTTGCTCCCGCCTCTTTAAATAATTTATAACTTTCATAGGATTTTTCCCCGATGGAAAGGGTAATCGCACAGTCGGGATAAGCCCGGCGAATGGAACGGATAATTTCCGCCATCCGCTCATCCGTATAATAAGGGTCCTCGCCGCCCTGCAGCACAAAAGTCCGAAATCCCAGGGCATAGCCGTTTTCACAGCAGTCCAGAATTTCTTCCCGGCTCAGCCGATACCGCTCGGCATGGCTGTTTCCACGGCGGATTCCGCAATAATAACAATTATTTTTACAATAATTCGTAAATTCAATCAAGCCCCGCGTATATACTTTATCTCCATAATATCGGACACGAATCTTCACAGCTTCCTCCCGCAGTCGGGCCGCCAGTTCTGCATCTTCCCAATGCATCAGAAGCTCTATATACTCTTCCCGCGAAAGCTCATGCGTCCGAATCAGTTTTTCCGCAACGTCCATAGAATACTCCTGCTCATCTTATTTACTCTGAAAACAGAGGAGTGGAATAATATCTGTCACCCGTATCCGGAAGTAAAGCTACAATTGTTTTGCCTTTATTTTCCGGCCGTTTTGCCAGCTGAATCGCACCATATAAAGCAGCCCCGGAGGAAATCCCCACCAAAACGCCTTCATGTTTTGCAATCAGCTTGCCTGTGGCAAACGCATCGTCATTCTCAACGGTTATGATTTCATCATACACCTTTGTATTCAATACCTCCGGCACAAAGCCCGCACCGATTCCCTGAATCTTATGAGGGCCGCCCTTTCCCTGAGAAAGCACCGGAGAACTTGCCGGTTCCAGGGCAACGACCTTCACATTCGGATTCTTGGATTTCAGAAATTCACCCGTGCCGGTCAGCGTGCCGCCTGTACCCACGCCGGCAATAAAAATATCCACATTGCCGTCAGTATCTCTCCAGATTTCAGGGCCCGTCGTTGCCCTGTGAACTGCCGGATTGGCCGGATTCACAAACTGTCCCGGAATAAAGCTGTTCGGAATCTCCTTTGCAAGTTCATCCGCCTTTTCAATAGCGCCTGTCATTCCCTTAGCCCCATCGGTAAGCACAATTTCCGCGCCATAAGCTTTCAGGATATTTCTCCGCTCAACACTCATTGTTTCCGGCATTGTCAGAATAATCCGATATCCTTTGACCGCCGCAATGGCTGCGAGACCGATGCCCGTATTGCCGGAAGTCGGCTCAATAATCACTGAGCCTTCCCTTAAAATACCTTTTTCCTCCGCATCCTCAATCATCGCCTTTGCAATTCTGTCCTTAACGCTTCCGGCCGGATTAAAATATTCTAATTTCGCAAGAATTCTCGCTTCCAGCCCCAAAGCCTTTTCAATATTCGCCACTTCCACCAGCGGCGTGTTGCCAATCAAATCCAATACACCTTTATAAATATTTGCCATGTTTTATTTCCTCCAATATTCCTATCGAATTACTATGATTTTGTGTTATCTGTATTATAAGCATCTATTTCCTATTTGTCAACTAGGTTTTATTTACCTTTTGTCTGATATAAATTGATTTCTGCCCGGGCCATATCCTCAAGGGCTGCGTAAATATCATCCATTCCTGAAAGTTCCGGCATATCCTGTTCATCCAGCAGGGCATTGCCGTCAAACAAAGCGCTCATGGATTTTTCCAACCCCTTTGCCGCTTCAGGCAAGTCAGCAGGTTCTTCTTCCCGGGACTCGCTGCCGACCGGCCTGTCCGGAATCGCTGCCCCCTGCAAAAATGCAATAATATAATCCAGTTTGCTTTCCGGGATTACTTCGAGAAGCTCCATAGCCTGTTGTCTTTTATTCATAATCATCGCCTCTTTCTACCTCTATTATTGTATTTCCCTTTCATTCTGCTGGTTTTTCAAAAAAATGTCAAGCAATATACAAATAAATTTTGAAAACCCGTAAACATTACTTTTCCACAGCCTCCGGTTTTAACGCCGACGGCTTCCGGCTCAAATAGACACAATACAGGATAGAAATAATAATTGTAGAAGCGACGTATATTTTTTCTGAATGATTATTAAAAGCTGCAAATTTTGAGAAAACGTCAACCATCCCATGAACAACAATACACACCCACAAACTTCCGGACTTATAAAAAACAAAAGTAAATAAATAGCCCCAGGCAACCGCAAAGAAGACCTGAATCACTGTCTCCATATTTCCCTGCCCGGCCAAAAGATTAACAATATGCCCGATGCCAAAAGTCACCGCTGTAATACTGACAGCCACTGGAACCGAATCCCGATTTAAAAGACTTCGGAACAAAAGTCCTCTGAAAATCATTTCCTCAATAAATCCAACCAAAAGCATGGAAATGACCGCAAACACCTGCGCCATGCCCTCATAGGATAACTTAATGCCGCCCCAGAGATTTCCTGCCATCAAAATCAGCATAGGAATAAAAAACAAATAGCGGCCCGCACTGCCATGCCATTTAACCAATCCGTATTTCTCTTCCAGATGGAATTTCTTCACAAAGGCAAACAAACCTGCTGCAATCAGCGCCAGCGCCGCTGTCATAACCGGGCTTTCATCTCCCAGTGAACCCCTGATTGGAATACTTACAGCACAGTATAAAACAATCCACAAAACAGCAAACTGCAAATCATTCTTTTCATATAATTTCTTCATTTTCCATCCTCCCGTACAGCCAATACAGCTCCCCGAAAGGCCATTTCTAAATGGGCCTTCATCGTCTCTTCATCATATTCAAAAGCATTATTCGCAATAAGACTTGCATATCCATGGGTAAACATCGACAGCATTAAAAAGGCTTTCCTGGTCTGCTCCATATTTAATGCCGCTGCACCCTGCATTGCGGAAATGACAGGTTCCAGCGCCTCCGAATCCATCATCTGAGACACGCTGTTTTCAGCAACAAAGCCTGATTGAAACAGAAAACGAAACAAATTCGGTTCCTCAATTGCAAAACGAATATAATTCAGTCCTATGCCGGAAAGGACATTCTCTTCCGGCGGAACAGTCATCAGATATTGGGTATGAAAACCATCCGCTTTCGCATAAGCGGCTTTTTTCATATCCTCGATTTTGGCAAAATGGTACATCACCGGCTGAGTAGAACAGCCGAGTTTTTGAGAAACAGTCCGTGCATTGACATTTTCTGCGCCCTCAGCTCTTGCGACTTCAAAAGCTGCATTGATGACCATTTCCTTTGTAATCTTTGCTTTCGGCGGCATATACATTCTCCTTTTTTATTATAATTATCGTTATATAACGTAAATTATAATTAGGAAATATTATTTTGTCAATCCAGAAACGATGTGTCAGGGACTTTTTACTACCCCCACATTTCATCATATAAAAAAACCACTGCAGATTTTTCTTTCTACAATGGCTTATGAATCATTTATATTCATTTTTTTATATGCAAACTCACGCCCAAACATGAATTGGCCGCGCTGATTATTTTTTAATAAACTTATTATGCTTCTCTTTCCAGTTCATCCAATTCTTTTCTCATAAATGCTTCCAGTTGTGCCTTGTTTGGTAAATGAAGCATGTAAGTTGATACAAACAACTGATTATCCATTCCGGATAACGCATATTCAACCATCTGAGAGCCTTTATCTGTACATAGCAAAATACCTACTGGCGGATTGTCACCCTCAACCATTTCGTTCTTTTTATAATAGGCGACATAGGCATTCAGCTGTCCTAAATCTTCATGCCTGAACTCATCGTTTTTTAATTCTATAATTACATTGCAATGAAGTAATCTATTATAAAAAACTAAGTCGATAAAATAGTATTTATCATCAATTATAATCCTTTTTTGACGTGCCTCAAAACAGAAGCCCTCACCAAGCTCCAATATAAATTCCTGCAGGTGATCCATAAGTGCCTGTTCCAGATCAGATTCGGATACCGCCTCTTTCGCATCCAATCCAAGAAATTCAAATGTAAATGGATCTTTAATGGTAAGCGCATATTGCTTGTCTGTGTTTATTGTTTGTCTTAACAGCAATTCAGGATTTTTACTGATTCCAGCTCTCACGAAAAGGTTTGTTTTTATCTGACGCCTAAGTTCCCTAACATTCCAGCCACATTTCATACATTCCGTCTCATAAAAAAATCGCTCAAAAGAATCTTTTATTACCATAATTTCCCGAAGATGAGAAAATGACAGTCCATTTATGAGTGTCTCAGGATTTGTGACAAATTCGTGCGCCGTTGTCGCACTTTTCTCGATTTCCGGTAGTTCAAATAAGTGCGACACCGTCGCACCAATCTGTGGATACATCGTATAAAACTGCCTGCACCACTTAAACAGAGTGGAATTCATACCTTTCTTATTGATTCTTTTTTCCAGATTTTTCAATAAATTACTTCCGTATTCAGCCCTGTCTTTTCCATCCTGTTCATATTCCACAATATAATAGCCTATACACCAGTTTCTCATAGTCATAAGCTGATTTATAGCTCCGCTTGCTGCATTGCTTGCCCTCGCACTTATGTCTTTTATTGATAGAGCTAAAGATTCAAAAGACTGTTCTTTTTTCATTATACATCCTCCATATCTTCACCGCTATGCTCCAGTAGCAAATGTGGGTATATCATCTAAGTCTTTGCGTTGCAGTCACATATCAAGCCATAAACGGATTATCTTTTCGCTTTCATTCAAATACCTCCATAAACAGGAATTGAGATTTCATGTATTCCAAGGAATTTAATAATTGTTATATTTTATTATC
>ERZ809224.283-NODE-283-length-52939-cov-32.495481_pt1 | contig 52939 bp, 57 predicted proteins | sample MGYA00520513_ERZ809224 | MGnify/ENA primary metagenome ERZ809224 (study PRJEB31576, sample SAMEA3212658) | Homo sapiens | biome: human-gut; feature: human gut; material: fecal | place: Sweden | collected 2012 ... | reverse complement strand
AAAAAGGGTAAAAAAATAACGGAGCAATGCGAGTGAAAACTCCACATTACTCCGTATATTTTTCATTTCATTGACAAATTAAATTGCCTTTTTGGACAAGATAATTTGCCCCCGAACAAAAATTAGTGCTTCATGGCAGCAGCAACTTCGGCAGCGAAGTCCTCGTTGCGCTTCTCCAGACCCTCGCCCTTGACAAAGTGAGTGTAAGCAACGATCTGAATATCGCCGCCCAGAGCCTTGGCAGTGTCAGCAACGTACTTCTTAACATCCATGTTGCCGTCCTTAATGAAGGCCTGATCCACCAGGCAGTTCTCCTTGTAGAACTTGCCCAGCTTGCCAATAGCCATCTTCTCTTTGATAGCATCGGGCTTGTTGGCAGTCTTGGGATCGTTGGCCATCTGAGCGAGGATGATTTCCTTCTCCTTGGCAATAGTCTCAGCCGGAACAGCAGCCTCGTTCAGATAGCTGGGGTTCGCAGCAGCAATCTGCATGGCAATGTCCTTGCCGAAAGCAGCAAACTCAGCCTTAGCAGCAACATCATCGCTGGTCTCAAACTTGACGATGACACCATGGGTGCCGCCGCCATGGACATAAGCAGCGCAATGGCCCTCGTAGCGAGCAAAACGGCGAACCTTGATGTTCTCCTTGATGACCAGGATCAGAGCCTTCAGAGCGTCGTCAACAGTGCCCTCACCCATCTTGCAGGCCATCAGGGCCTCCACGTCGGCGGGGTTCTGGTCGGCAACAACCTTGGCCAGTTCCTTGGTGAATTCAACAAACTTATCGTTCTTGGCAACGAAGTCGGTCTCGGCATTGACCTCAACCACAACAGCGCAGTTGTCGAAGGAAACAGCGTAAACCATACCCTCAGCAGCGATACGGCCAGCCTTCTTGTTGGCGGTAGCCAGGCCCTGCTCACGCAGGATCTCGATAGCCTTTTCGAAGTCACCCTCAGCCTGAGTGAGAGCCTTCTTGCATTCCATCATGCCGCAGTCGGTCTGACGGCGCAGTTCCATAACGTCTTTTGCAGAAATAGCCATATTCTTTTTGTCCTTTCTGTCTTTACGCTTTAATTATGATCAAGCCTCGGTGCTCTCAGCGGCTTCAGCAGCGGGAGCTTCCTGAACGCCCTGCTTGCCTTCCAGAACGGCATTGGCCATGGCGCCAGAGATCAGCTTGACGGCACGGATGGCGTCATCGTTGCCGGGAATCACGTAATCGATCTCATCAGGATCGCAGTTGGTATCGACGATGGCGACGATGGGGATGTTCAGCTTGCGAGCCTCAGAAACAGCGATACGCTCCTTGTGAGGGTCAACGATGAACATAGCCTTGGGCAGGCTCTTCATGTTCTTCACACCGCCGAGGTACTTGTCCAGCTTCTCCATCTCGAGCTCGAGCTTGACAACTTCCTTCTTGGGCAGCAGGTCGAAAGTGCCGTCAGCCTGCATGTTCTTCAGCTGCTCCATACGGTCGATGCGCTTACGGATGGTGCGGAAGTTGGTCATCATGCCGCCCAGCCAACGAGCGTTGACGTAGTGCATACCACAGCGGGTAGCCTCATCGCGGATGGACTCCTGAGCCTGCTTCTTGGTGCCGACGAACAGGATCTCGCCGCCCTCAGCAGCGGTGTCGCGAACAAAGTTGTAAGCCTCATCCAGCTTCTTTACGGTCTTCTGCAGGTCGATGATGTAGATACCGTTACGCTCGGTGAAGATGTACTTCGCCATCTTGGGGTTCCAACGACGGGTCTGATGACCGAAATGAACGCCGGCCTCCAGGAGCTGTTTCATAGATACGACTGCCATAATTTGTTTCCTCCAATAAATTTAGTTTTACCCTCCGCATTCCGTTTTATGTTTTCTAACCCATCTTTTTGCAAAAATGGGCACAAAAAAACAACGCAATGCGTGTGTATTGCCGTAGTATAATACCACACGTTTTTTCAAATTGCAAGGGCTTTTTTTGCAAAAACGTGTAAAAAATGACCTTTAAGCAAAGTCTTTCCCCTGCTTGGTATATAAATGGGTGCGAAGCACTTCACATTGCCATGCAGGAGTGCCACCGTGTTCATGCAGATATTCCATCAACAGAGAAGGGTTGATGTTCAGAGCTTCACCAGAGCCGCAGGGCAGAAGAATATCAAACTGAAGTTGTTTATCCCGGACGGCATATTCGATGCGCGGCAAATATTGTTTCAGATCCAGAGTTTTCTGGCCACGCTTTGTTTTTTTGACAACTTCGGCACCGGATGCATTGTTGTACGCATCAATTACCGGGGCGCAGTCTGCCGGCATCAAAATCCGGTACGCAGCAGTTTCGATCTCCCCTACTTTTTCGATTGCGGGCGCCACCTTGGTAACGGTGATCCCCCGCGGCATCAAAGGCTGCAGTGCGCTTTGCCAGGCAGCGGCATCGATGGTTTCAGCCTCTGTTTTCACCTCACAGCTTTCGCACAGACTTTCCTGCCCCAACGACAACGGGCAGGAAAAAGAAAGGTAAATGTGCGGGTTGAATCCCTGGGTGTACCAAACAGGGAGGCCGCTGATCTTCAGCAACCGATGGAATACGCGCTGCAGGTCCAGCAGCGAAATATATGCGGCTTCGCCGCGCTTTTCAAAGAAGATCCTTACTGTAGTCAAAACAAGGCCCTCCCAGCAGTTTATTGGCGCCGCATCCGCTGCACTGGCGGTTGCAGGGCTGCGTTGTTTCGGCTTTCAGCGCTTTCTGGTACTCACGCACCAAGTGTGCATGGCTGACGCCCACATCCAAATGGCTCCACGGTGTCACTTCATCCAGTGCCAAAGAACGGTAGTTGTAAAAGTCCGGATCAATACCGCAGGCCGCAAAAGCGTCCATCCAGCGATCATAATCAAAGTACTCTTCCCAGGTATCAAAGAACGCACCATTTTCAAAAGCGGTTTCAATCACACGACCAAGACGCCGGTCACCTTTGGCAAAAACACCTTCCAATACACTGGTGGCACTGTCATGGTAATTGACTTTGATCTTACGGGAATGCACACAGCTGAGCAGGTACTTCTGCTTTTCCCGCAGCGTTTCGCGCCGGTCCTGTGCGCAGAACTGGAAAGGCGTGTCCGGTTTGGGAACAAAACAGGCCACACTGATGGTAACCTGAACGCCCTTGCCTTTTGGCCGATCCGGAATCTGATAGAGCAGATCGACGACCTTTTGGGCAGTATCGGCAATCCCTTTGATGTCCTCCATCGTTTCGGTAGGCAGTCCCATCATAAAATACAGCTTGACCGAGGTATATCCTTCCGAGAAGGCGATCCGGCAGCCGCGCTCGATCTGCTCCCAAGTAACATTTTTATTGATAACGTCCCGCAGACGCTGGGTGCCGGCCTCGGCGGCAAAAGTAAGGCCGCTTTTGCGCACCTTCGTGGTTTTCTCGACCATAGACTGAGAGAAGTTATCTACACGCAGCGACGGAAGCGACAGACTGACGTGGTCGGCTTCTGCCCAGGAGTTCAACTCATCCAGAATTTCTTCCAAGCGGGAATGGTCGGAGGTCGACAAACTGGTAAGGCTCAATTCGTCATAACCGGTGTTGCGGCAAAGTTCCCGGGCGCAGTCACTGATCATTTTCGGGGAGCGTTCCCGGAACGGACGGTAGATCTGACCCGCCTGGCAGAAACGGCAGCCGCGGACACAGCCGCGCAGCACCTCTACGCTGGCCCGGTCCTGTACGGCTCCCACAATGGGAACCACAAAGTTTTTGGGCGGTTCGTAGTCGTCCATGTTTTTGACAATGGCTTTGCTGACTCGCTCCGGAACACCGGGGTGATTCGGGGTAATAGCCTTGATACGGCCATCTTCCTCATAACTCACATCATAGAAAGACGGAATGTAAATACCGGGCAGTTTGGCCAATTCCAGCAGCAAAGTTTCCTTGTTCCAGCCCTGCTTTTTCCCCTTTTCTACAGCGGCACAGATATCCTGCAGCATCTGTTCGCCTTCGCCAAGCTGCATGACATCAAAAAAGTCCGCCATCGGTTCGGCATTGCAAACGCAGGGGCCGCCGGCAATAATCAGGGGCCAGTGTTCGTCACGGTCCGCCGCACGCAACGGAATTCCGGCCAGTTGCAGCATAGCCAGAATGTTGGTGTAGCACAATTCATACTCCAGCGAAAAGCCTACAATATCAAAGTCGGTAAGCGGGTCTTTGCTCTCCAGGCAATACAGTGGAATCTGCAACCGTTCCATCTGTTCTTTCATATCGGTCCAGGGCATGAAAGCACGTTCGCACCACCAGTTTTCGTGGCGGTTCAAAAGATCGTAGAGGATCTTTTCGCCGAGGAAGGACATGCCGATCTCATACGTATCGGGAAAGCAGAATGCCATGCGTACATCTACAGCATTTTTGTCTTTGTAGACACAGCCGGGTTCGCCGCCCGTATACCGTCCCGGCTTTTGCACCAGACTGAGAGCTTCTTTGAATTTAGGGGAAAATTCCGCCATAATGGTGAACCATCCTTGTCGATTTTGTTTCATTTTATTGTACCCTATGCGCGGCGGAAATGCAACCGTTTGCGTTTACCGTAAAAAAGAATGGAGAATTCTTGCCCCATCCAATCCGGGCAGCGGCAGAAGATTGACTCCTCCTACAAGGAGATTGGTGCTGGCAAACCAATATCCCGCGTAGCTGTACTGCCCGGTAATATTCATATAAAACAGGACCAAGCTGCATCCCAGCAGATTGAAGGTCGGACCAGCTGCAGCCAGCAACAGTTCCTGAGTGGAAGACAGAAACTGTCCGCGCAGAAGCAGACAGATCCCAAAAGGAGATAATTGCAGATCCGGCCAATGGTGCCATTGAATGCGATAAACCAGAACATGCCCCATTTCGTGCAGCAAAGCGCAGAGCAGCCCGATTCGCAGAATGCCGGAAGAATCAAAGGCGAGTGCAAAAGACAACGCAAAAAGGGCCACCATGGGCGCACGGAGACGGATCCGCAGATCACGATGCCGCTTGCAGCGCGTCGGACGGGTCACAGCGAATCCCCCTGTGCAGCAGTTCAAAGTGCAGATGCGGACCGGTCGCATTGCCGGTTTCCCCTACTGTTCCCAATACAGTACCTGCAGATATAGTTTTTCCTGTGTGAACAAACAGGTATTGCATGTGGGCGTACAGCGTTTCGTCCCCATTTTGATGAAGGAGACGCACATAGTTACCGTAACTCGGATGTGTGCCTGCGTAGCGAACCATACCATCAGCCGCCGCCCGAATTACGGTTCCCTCTGCTGCAGCAAGATCGTTTCCCAAATGAAAATCAGAACCGGAACCACCCATAGGGTCTGCCCTCCAGCCGTACCCGGAGGTGCGCGTGCAATAATCGGGAAGTGGAAAAACCAGCGAAAAATCCGGGAGATAACTGTCATCCGATGCCCCCGAAGGAGGAGCACTCTTTCCATGTACAGGACGCGTGGCGGTCTCCGGCGTAGAAACCTTGGTTTCCAAAAACAGATTCCCGGTTACATTTTCTACAGCCTGCGCAGCCTTTTCAGTGAATTTACTCAGCATACGAGAGTCGGACAAAAAGAGTTCCTGTGTAGGACGCATGGCATCGGCAAAGGCAACGCGTATTGAGGGAAACAATGCCCAGTTCATGTTTTTTGCCAACAAGACGAACGCCAAAATCAGCAGGCACAGAAGAATCTGTCCGTTCAGGATCGCATTTCCTTCCGGCGGAGGAGAGCCATTCCGTTTTGGCACATTGTCTTTTGGGGGCATGGGGGTTGCGTTTTCCCACATGAGAAACACCTCCTTCATGCCATTTTACGCGGAACACACAAAAAATATCCGCACCGAAGCCAGCGCTTCGATGCGGATAAGCGTTTGATTAAACACCCAATGCGGATTTCAGCATTTGCAGGCGTTCTTCCAGCAACTTCTTAGGTTTGGCAAACAAACCCAAACCGTTGATTTCCATGGTGCATTCCAAGCTGGTAGAATCACCACCGCCCAAAAGGATTGCCGTAAAGGTCCCGCTGACTTTGCCATTCTGGAAACTGCAGCTCAGGCAGCGTGGCTTTTCCCGGCGGGAAAAGTGCATTTCGGTGGTGCTGCCATCGGTATGATGTTCAATGACAACAAGGCCATCATCGCGTTCCTCATAATCGCGCACATCCTTGCGCCAACCGTTGAGGGTAGGCTTGGTCAGATACAGCCAGACTTTATTGGGGTCGCATGCATAATTTGCTGTTACAACACATGTTTTTCTCATGGTAAACTCCTTTTATTTTTTACCGCGGCCGAACAGGTTCTGCCAAAGGCCGGGACGGGCAGGACGCAAAGACGATGCCTGACGGCTGACCGGTTTTGCAACAGCCTTTTTAGCAACCACTTTGGTGGTGGTCTGTGTTTTGGGTTTTTCTGCTTCCATTTCGAAGCCATCCTTAAAATACCCGAACATGGCCATCTGACTGTCAACCGGCGGCTGACAGTCAGCGGGTTTGACCTTGGTATAAGTGCCATCGGGCTGCATCTCCCGCGCGTTTACGGTATCCCGCAGCTGCAAATCCAGAATACCGCGCAGCTTTTTGGCAATGGCAGGGTCATCAACCCGGACGCCTACCTCAACACGCCGTTCCGTATTGCGGGTCAGGAAGTCGCCGGAAGCAATGTAGATGCGCATGTCTTCGCCATTCCCGAAACAGTAAATTCTGGAGTGTTCCAGGTACCGCCCCACAATGCTGCGAATGTGAACATTCTCGGTACGTCCCGGTACACCGGCACGCACACAGCAAATTCCGCGAACGATCATATCGACCCGAACGCCGGCACAGCTGGCCTCGCTGATCTTTGCAATGATCTGGGGGTCGTTGATGGAGTTGTTTTTCAAAATAATGGAAGCCGGTTTTCCCTGCATGGCAAGGGCAATCTGGCGGTCCATTTCGTCCAAAAGGACCGATTTGAAACGCAGCGGTGCCACCAGCATGGTATCGGCTTCGCTGGTCAGGCGCTGCAGTGCCATATTATTGAATACGGCGCTGGCTTCCTCGCCAATATCCTGGCGGGTCGTAATAAAGGAAAGGTCCGTGTACAACTCACTGGTTTTTTCATTGTAGTTGCCGGTACCAATCTGAGTAAGATAACGGTATTTTCCATCCACGCGACTGGTGATCAGGGTCAGCTTGGAATGGACTTTGTAATCATCAAATCCGTACAAAACCGTGCAGCCGGCATCCTGCAGCTGCTTGGACCAGTCGATATTGTTCTGCTCATCAAAGCGGGCGCGCAGCTCCACCATGGCGACGACTTCCTTGCCGTTCTCGGCGGCATTGATCAGCGCACCTACAATCTGGGAATCGCTGGCCATGCGGTAAAGGGTCATCTTAATGGAAACCACGCTGGGGTCCGCACCGGCCCGCAGCAGCATCCGGATAAACGGACGGATGCTCTGGTAAGGATAAGCCAGCAGCACATCATGCTTGCGGACTTCGGTGTACAAATCATACCCGGCGGGTGCCTGCATCGGCTTGGCAACCGGATAGAACATTTCCGGGTGACCGCCGTCGTTGGCAATCCGCCCGGACAGCTTGAACAGGCAGCCGGTGTCCAGCGGAGATGTCTGTGCGTAGCAACGGGATGCCGGCACCACCAGCTTCTCACGCAGGAACTTGGCGATTTCCTGCGGCGCCTCCGGCCAGAACTGCAGGCGTACAGCCGCCAGCTTTCTGCGCTTTTTCAGCAGTTCGCTCATGACATCACGGAAATCAATATCATGATCCATCATGCCCTCATCCACGGTGATATCCGCATTTCGGGTCACACGGAACAGGCACTGCTTCTGAACGGTGCTGGTCGCAAAAATGGTGGCGGCGTAATGAGCCACCAGCTCTTCGATGAAAGCGAAACAGGTCGTCTCGCCGTCCTTGACAAAGAGAACGCGTTCAAAACGGCTGCTGACTGGAACGATGCCGAAGCTGACCCCATCCCCTTTGTTGTACAGCTGTGCGATATAGTAGATCTCTTTATTGCTCAAGAACGGGAACGGATGGCGGGAGTCCACGATCTGCGGACTCAGCAGCGGCAGAAGTTCCCGCTGGAAATAGGTTTTCCAGAAATGCTCCTGCTGTTTGCTCAGGTGATTGAAATCCACTTTTTTGTATCCGGCATCCGCCAGCAGGCCGACAAGATGCTGGAAATACTTGTCACACTTGGCTTGCAATTCCGCCACCCGGGGCGTGATCGCTGCAATCTGTTCGGAGGCGGTCATGTGGGTGACGATGTCGGGCTTGTTGTTTTTCAGCAGCGTCTGGTCATACAGGGACCCTACGCGAACCATGAAAAATTCATCCATGTTACTGCCGAAAATAGCAGCAAACTTGAGCCGTTCACCCAGCGGCAGATTTTTTTCTTTGGCCAACGCCAGCACGCGGCTGTCAAAGTCCAGCCAACTCAATTCACGATTGATAAAAATGCTTTCCGGCTTTTCCAAAATCCTGTTCCTCCCGTCAATGTATATCTTCATCGCCATGTTCGGCAGAGCCGATCGTTGCCAGACCGGTCCAGGACGCAACCATGCGCGATGATATCCCCTTTACATTATCCAGCTCTTCCAGAGATGTAAAAGGTCCGTTTTCTGTGCGATACGCTACAATAGCAGCCGCTTTGGCCGGGCCGATTCCCGGCAAGGTTGTTAGTTCTTCTTCGCCGGCAGTGTTTACGTTGACCAGCGTACCGTCGTATGTAGAGCCGGGATTCTCACTTTCAAGATCTGAAATCACCGGCACATACGATGCGGACCTGGTCGGGAACTGCCAGACCGGCGCAATCAAAAAACAGGCTCCCCAAACAATAACCACCATTGCTACTGCGGTTGCGGCCACCAAAGGACGGAATCTCCCCTGCTTTTGCACGGTGATTTTCCCTCCTTTTCTATGCGCTCTCATTATAGCATAGCTACCGGAAAAATGCACTCAAAATCTTTCCTTTTACAGAAAATATATCTTTTCCTGACATTACCGGGAACGACGTTGTACCGGCAATGGTTCCGCATCTACCATAATGACGTCCGTACCAATGGTTTTCAAAGCTTCCCACGGGATGATCAGGTCTTCATCATAGCCCAAAAGGCCGAAAAGATGGCTTCGCCCATGCAGCACCACAGACTGGAGTTTGGCCGCCCCCTCATCGAAAATCACATCATCGATCCGGCCCAGATTCTCCCCTGTTTTGATCTGAATCACATCTTTCTCACTCAATTCATGCAATGTCATTACAGACACCTCCTTTGCGGCGGATATCGATTTATTGTATGCTTCGAAAAAGCAATTGTTTCTTGTCCGGTTTGCGTGTATAATAGAAAAAAATCTTGCAGACCATCCGGGAGGGTTTTATGTATAAAAACGTGATCTTTGATTTCGGTGGTGTAGTGGTTGACTTTAACCCCCGCAATTTTTTGATGGATCGCTTTATGAACAAGCACGCGGAGGAAGTAGTCTACGATCTGACCTTCGGCAGCCAGGAATGGCAGGATCTGGACCGTGGTACCATCACCCGCGCCGTGGGGAACCGAATCATGCTGGAGAATGCAGCACACGTCAACCGCGTGTTTGAGGTGCAAACAGTGATCGAAGAGTGGGTTTCCATGCTTCGCACCAAAAAAACAACAGTAAAAACCATGCGGGACCTGAAAGAAGCCGGATACAGGTTGTTTTACCTGACCAATATGGCATCCGATATTATGGATGAACTGCGGCAGCGGGAATGGTTTGCGCTGTTTGACGACGGTGTAGCCTCCTGCGACGTGCATCTGTGCAAACCGGAACCGGAAATCTACACGACCCTGATGCAAAAATGCAATCTTGCCTATGATGAGTCCATTTTTGTGGATGATAACAAGATCAACGCGCAGGCCGCCTACAATCTCGGAATTACCGGAATTCTGTATAAGAACCCTAAGTCTTTCCGCCGCGCATTGGGGGCTTGCGGCATTGAGTTGGGATAATTTGCCATAAACAAACAAAAGAACAACCGCCCGGCATTTGCATTATGCAGATGCCGGGCGGTTGTTTTGCTATGAATTCATTTTTAGAGAAAGATTGGCCAAAACGGCGGAAGTGAAAAACTGATTGACACAGTAATGTTTTCAGCAGCTGGAGGAAATTTGTTCTTTGATGCGGTTCAGGGCGCCTTTTTCCAGGCGGCTTACCTGCGCCTGGCTGATTCCGATTTCTCTGGCAACCTGAACCTGGGTCTTTCCGTTAAGGTAGCGCATGGCAATGATCCGTCGTTCCCTTGGGGTAAGGGATTTTACCGTATCACGGAACATGATGTCGCTGACCCAACTTTCCTCCCCGGTGGGATCATGCAGCTGATCTACAATGGCAAAGCTGTCTTCTCCATCCGAGTAAACCGGTTCATATAAACTGGCCGGTTCAACCACGGATTCCAGGGCCATGGCGACGTTTTCGGAAGACGAACCGACTCTTGCGGCAATTTCGGAAATTTTGGGTTCCCGTCCGTTTTCTTTTTGCAGCGCTTCCCGGGCTTTCATGGCGTGGTAGGCAAGGTCACGAATTGAACGGCTTACCCGCACAGCATTGTTATCGCGCAAAAAGCGACGGATTTCCCCTACAATCATCGGAACACCGTAGGTGGAAAAACGGACGTTCAAATTGGGATCAAAATTATCGATGGCTTTGATCAACCCGATGCACCCAACTTGAAACAGATCGTCCAGATTTTCTCCCCGGTTCGAAAATTTTTGGACCACGCTCAGCACAAGACGAAGATTTCCCTGGATCATCTTCTGGCGGGCATTTTTATCTCCGGCACGCGCCGCACGGATCAAGCTGCTTTTCTCCGCTTCGCTCAATACCGGCAATTGCGAAGTGTCAACACCACACAATTCTACTTTTCCTGCGTACATTTTGCCATCCTCCTTCATCGTGTTTAGGAGTATGGCCCATCTGTCCGGCAGACAAACAGAAGCAGAACTGGTAAAATCTTCATCACAGGAGCGGTTCCTTCTGCATAGCATGAGCACAAAGGAGGGTCGCTCTATGGTAGAGGCCATTTGGTTTGTAATCGCCCTGGTCATGCTGGCGGTGGTATCGGTAGCACTGATTCTGATGATCGTTCTTCAACGCGACGTAAAGGCAACCGGTCGGGAAACGCGGACCCAATATCTTTCGCCGAACTATTCGCAGTCGGCGGGGTTCCGCCTTACGGCGTATCCGAACAACGAACTGATCATCCTGCAGCGTTACTGGCTCATTGATGAAAGCATTGCCGCGCTGGACTATACAATCGTACCGGGACGCTTTATGACACTGTTTATCGCCAGACGCGGCAGGATGCGCTTTCCTGACAATTACTACGCAGATGCCTTTGAAAGTGTTGAGCAGTATGACATCAACGGACTTACGGTCACGCAAAGCCAGAAAGCCGGCCGCCGTGCCGCGGTATATTGGGCGCGGGGAGATTTCGAGTACCTGATCTACTCAGAAGAACCGGAAATGAATATGATGAACGGCCTGGCGGTATACTTTGTCAACAACACCCGGGCCGAGCGGTCTTAACCAACAATCTCTAGCTCACGGCGAAGCCGTTTGATGATGCGTTTTTCCAGACGAGAAATGTAACTTTGGGAAATCCCCAATGTATCAGCCACTTCTTTTTGCGTATGTTCAGACTCATGGTTGAGCCCAAAACGCAGTTCCATAATGCGCCGTTCCCGCGGTGCCAGCCGTTCAACGGCCAGCCGCAGAGCGGCGCGTTCTGCGCTGCGCTCCAACTCTTCTCCAACCTGCGGCTGATCACTGGTCAGCACATCCATAAGGAGCAGCTCGTTGCCGTCATTATCGGTGTTCAAAGGCTCGTCGATGCTGGCATCCTGGCGGCGATTGGAGCTTTTGCGCAGATACATGAGGATCTCATTTTCGATACATCGGCTGGCATAGGTGGCCAGTTTGATATTTTTGCTGGGTTCAAAGGTATTGACAGCCTTGATCAGTCCAATCGTGCCAATGGAGATCATGTCCTCGATCCCTGCGGAAGGTGTTTCAAACTTTTTGGCAATGTACACTACCAGACGAAGATTGTGGGTAATCAACAAATCCCTCGCAGCAGTTTTCCCTGCGGCCAGATCCGTCAGTGCCTGCTGCTCCTGCTGTGCATCCAGCGGCGCGGGCAGAACATCCGTACCATTGATGTAATGAAATTCCCGCGGGGACAGTAACCGAAGCCATAAGGCGGACAGAGACTGATTCATCTGTTTCAGCATGTTCATATGCAAGTGTTCCCCCTCTTATAAAAAATCATTTCCATATAAAGCTTCATAACTGTCACTGCCAAAAGATTGCGGCGCAAATGCCACAGCGCTTCGGCCAAGCGCCAGAATTCCATTTGGGGTAATCAAACCGATGTTGTTGACAGCAAATCCGGGAAGAAGGCTGCGCTGTGCTGCGGTTTTGCAGGGAATGACGCGCAGTTTGATCCCGGCAGGCGGTTCACCGGGCGAGTTCCCGGCAAACCAGGAAGAAAGATATTCCCGAACAGATTGAGGCAACCGATTTTTGGCATCGGGGAAACTGACAACCAGGACCGGCAGACAAGTAATCGGATCGGTCAGGTGGCAGCCGGTATCCAATGTGGCGCGCAGATGGATGAGCATATCCGCCAGCTCCAGCTCCAGTCCAACGGTTTGCGTGGAAGGTTTTCTTCTCTCCAGAAATCGAATGGCGATTTCGACGGCCACGCAGCACACACCAGACAGGACTACCAGCAGCAAAGGTGAGATACGAAGATAAACCGTAAGATTTCCGGTCTGAAGAATTTTAGTGCCGGTATGGAGAATCACCAGCAAAACCAGACCCGCCAGGGCGATGTTCAATGCTGCGTACCAGCAGGCCGCGGTAAGAAGCCGCAGCTTATTGCTGCAGCCAAAAGCCACTGCCGTAATCAGCAGCGCGGTTGCAATTTTATAGAGCAGCTGAACCGGATAGGGCTGTTCCGGCACAAAAAGAATCAAAGAAGAAAGAGCAGCAACAAGACTGCCCAACACCAACCGGCCAAAACGGGTACGCAGTCCGCTGAATGCTGCGGTTGCCAACAGCAGAAAATACGCAGCAAGAAAATTGGTAAGCAAAAGCACGTCCAAATAGATTACCGTTTTCATGCAAACCTCCCCCTCTGCCGTAAACCGTTTCTAACAGTGTATTGGCATAAGTAAGAAAAAATGCGCAAACGGTGAAAGGTGCAAAAAAGCGACCCGCATAATACCATGCGGGTCGCTTTTTGACATTTTTGAGGGATTCGATGCTTTTACTTAAGTTCCACAACCGTCACGCCGCTTTCGCCCTCGCCATAACGACCAAGTCGGAAACTTTTGACGGCTTTATGGGTACGCAAATGCTTTTGGATAGCGCTGCGCAAAGCGCCGGTTCCGTTGCCATGGATGATGTACAACGTCTGCTGTCCACGCAGCATCCCGCTGTCCAAGAATTTATCCACCTCGGCCAGTGCTTCTTCAACGGTATATCCGAGGAGGTTGATCTCCATGCTGGTTTTACGGTTTTTATCAAGCTGTACGCGTGTGCTGGAACGGCGCGGCTCTCTCTGCGGGCGCTTTTCCATTTTATCCGGGGCACGCAAACCGGAAAGCGGCACTTTGGTCTTCATAATGCCTGCACGCACTTCCACCATCCCGGCCCGGTCGGGGCGGGCAGTAACCGTAGCCGTCTGGTTCAGCTCTGCAATGACAACTTCCTGACCGATCTGTACCTCTTTCAACGGCACATATTCGCGCACAGCAGGTTTGGCATCTGTGCGCTTCAGGAGCGTTTCGGTATCTTTGCGCGCAATCTCACGGGCGCGCACCGCACGCTGTGCGGCACTGGTCTTTTCGTCCTTTTGAATCCGCCGCAGCTCATCCGTCAAGGCATAGGCGTCGTTTTGCACCTGCTGCATCAGGTCATGAGCCTGACGTCGTGCATTTTCCAGTTCCTGCTTGCCCTGATCAATCAGTTCCTGCCGCTTTTTCTCCGCGCTTTCCAGGGCGTGTTCCGCTTCATATCGGGCCTTTTCCGCTTCTCCCTGGGCAGCTTTCAATTGCAGTTTCAAATCATCCAACTGTGCAAGAACGCTGTCCAGGCGTTTATCATCGTTGGACATATGGTTTCTTGCCGCCGCAATGATTTCTTCGGGAATGCCAAGCTTGGCACTGATAAGAAATGCGTTAGACTTGCCCGGAACGCCTACACTCAGTTTATAAGTAGGCATAAGCGTTTCCACGTTGAACTCGCAGCTGGCATTGACAACGCCCGGAGTTTCCAGCGCGTACACCTTCAGTTCGGCGTAGTGTGTAGTCGCCATCAAAAGGCTTCCCTGCCGGCGCAACTGTTCCAGAATGCTGACTGCAAGTGCAGCACCTTCCGCAGGGTCTGTTCCGGCACCCAACTCATCAATCAAGGTCAACGTACCGTGTTTGGCACGCTGCAGAATCCCGCTGATGCGCTTCATGTGGCCAGAGAACGTAGACAGGCTCTGCTCAATGCTTTGCTCATCGCCGATGTCTACCAGATACTCATCAAAATGGCAGACAACGCTGCTCTCATGCGCAGGGATCAAAAAGCCGTATTGGGCCATAGCATTCAGAAGGCCGGCCGTTTTAATCGAAACCGTTTTGCCGCCGGTATTGGGACCGGTTACAACAAGGGTATCGTACTCTTCTCCGAGAGAGATGTCTACAGGAACCACCCGTTTTTTGTCAATCAACGGGTGCCGTGCCCGGTTCAGGCGGAAACGGACCGTGTCGCTGACCGTGGGCATAAACGCATTTTGTTCAACAGCCAGACGTGCCTTCGCCAGCAGCAGGTCAATTTGCAGCATAGCATCATAGCTGTAAGAAAACTGCGGCTCCAGCGATCCAACCTGCGCAGAAAAAGCAGAGAGGATACGGGTGATTTCTTCTTGCTCCTGGGCACGCAGCTGCATAATCCGTGCATTTGCTTCCACTACAGCCGTGGGCTCCACAAAAATCGTGGCGCCGGTAGACGATACATCGTGAATAATACCGCCGACCTCACCGCGATATTCCGCGCGGACAGGTACAACATAACGTCCATTACGCAGCGAAACCACGGCATCCTGCAAAAATTTGTTGGTGGTGGAGTTTTTGATGATGTTGTCCAGTTTGGTCCGGATGGAATCCTCTGTCTGCCGGATTTTACGGCGCAGGTCATGCAGCGTCACACTGGCCGTATCTGCCATTTCTTCCGGCGAAAGAATACTTTCCGTGATCTGCTTTTCCAGAACAGGCTGGGGTGCCAGTGCATAAAACAGATCATCGGTCGGCAGCATGTCATGATCGCTCAATCCGTACCACTGGGACAGACCGGCGAAGTTCCGCAACGTGGCAGCGATTTCCAGCAGCTCTCCCATGGAGAGAATGCCGCCTTTTTGTGCGTGGGCGGTGATACGGCGAACATCCGATACACTGCCAAAGCGCGGGCTGCCGTTTTGAATCAGCAAAGTATTGATCGCGTTTGTCTGCGCCAGGGCGTAACGTTCTTCCTCGGTTGTAGGATACGGCTCCAGAGCAAGCATCGTCTCTTTGGTTTCCCGGCAGGTACACAACTGCACAGCACGGGCCAATATCTTATCCAGTTCCAGAGTCGTTTTATAGGCGATATCCATACAGGGTATTGTTTCTCCTTATTCCAGTACAGTTTTTAAAAAATCAAGGCTTTTTAATCCATGCTCCAAATGCGCCAGCAGATATTGCTCGCTGACGCGGGACAGATTCTTCAAACTTGATGGGGATAACGTAAAGGAAAACAGCTTTTTGTCCTCGGCAAGGCAGATATGGCGCAGCGCATACAAAGCGCCCGCATCCAGATTGGGAATGTGACGCGCTTTGTCGGCACAATCAGCGCACAAAAGATTGCCCTCAATCGGGTCAAAGTAGAATTCCCCACCATCGTAACGGCCGCAGCTCACGCAGGCCAACAGATCCGGCTGATAACCGGCCATGCTCATGGCACGCAGCTCGTAAATTGTTTTCAGCTGGCGCAGGGGCAGACGCTTTTGTCCGATCATATACAGGCTGTTGAGCAACAGACGCAGCTGTACATCGGCTTCCGGCGGTGCCGGCGAAAGCGATAAAGCAATCTCCGCCATGTAGGTAGCCAAACACATAGCTTCCACACTATCGGAGATTCCGTGAAAGACCTTTTTTACCTGTGCCGAATCCACAAAATAATGGCTCCGGCCGCTGGTCAGGGTAAACTCCGAATAACAGAACAGGCCGGAGGCACTGAACAACTTGTTTTTCAATCGCAGGCTGCCCTTGGCGGAGGCTGAAATGACACCCAGATCAGGTGTCAGCAGCGTCAGAATCTGGTCGGCTTCCCCCACTTTGACCTGGCGCAGCACCAGCCCCGTTGTTGCCACCTGCATATCGTTCCTCCTGCAGCAAGCACTGCTGCGATTTATAATTCAGATAATCATAGACACTGCCGGTTTGTATAAACTTTGCCCAATTCTCTGCCGAACAAGCCATGGTGGCGTCCCCCTTTCCCAATGCTGTCAGCATAGCATAACGGGAAAGGAAAAGTTGTCCAAGAGGGGCGTACAGATATTTGTCAGGGTTTGGAAAATCCCAGCGAATTTAAAAGCTGATCATTGTCACGCCAATCTTCGCGCACTTTTACCCAGCACTGCAGGTTTACTTTTACCCCCAGCAGCTCTTCAATATCCATACGGGCAGCAGAGGCAATTTTTTTCAGCATCTGACCGCCTTTGCCGATAATCATGCCCTTATGGCTTTTCCGTTCACAATAGATATCCACATCAATATCGATCAGATCTTTGTCGGGGCGTTCCTTAAAGCGTTCCACAACCACCGCAATGCCGTGCGGGATTTCTTCCCTCATAAAGAGGAGGGCTTTTTCGCGTACAAGTTCCGCCACCAGTTCTTTCTCCGGCATGTCGGTAAAGGCATCGTCATCAAAGTAGTGCGGCCCTTCATTGCCGTAAGGCTTCAGCAAAGCGAACAGGTCATCACAGCCGGTTCCATCCTTGGCGGATATGGTAACCACCGCATCAAAGCAACCAAAGTCTTCAATCTGCCGTTTGCGCTCCTCCAGGGCTGCAAAGCTGTCCAGCAAGTCCACTTTGTTGATTACCGCAATGGCCGGGCCGCCTTTTTGAAGTGCCTTGACCATGGTCAGTTCCGAGTCGGTAAAGTCCCCGGCCGGTTCAAACAGCATCATGGTTACATCAACATCTTTCAGGCTGGCTGCGGCCGTCTGGGTCATGCGGGTATCCAATTTGTTGCGTGCAGCATGGATGCCGGGGGTATCCATCAGCACATACTGTACCGGCCCTTTGGTGATGATCCCGGTAATACGGCTGCGCGTAGTCTGTGGCTTCTGGGTAACAATGGCGACTTTCTCGCCTACCAGATAGTTCGTCAGACTGGATTTTCCCACATTGGGACGGCCAACCAATGCCACAAAGACACTGCTGGGCATTTCAGGAATTGCTTTTGCCATTCGTTGTTTCGCCTTTCTGGTTCGTTTGATGGTAACGGAAAGTAAAAAGATACGCGGGAATCAATCCCAACAGACACAATACACCGGTCACCGGGACCGTGCGCAGATGGTCAACAATCACGGACAGGCGGGGAATCAGCAAGACACAGCCGATGCACAAAGCCCCTAATGCGACAATCAAAACCGCGCCGGCAGCCATGTCCTTGGCAGCACCGGCACTCCACCAGTGGGTGGTGTCCGGCTTGTCCACGGCACGTTCAATGGCGGAATTCATAAGTTCCATTCCCAGAACGGCTGCAATGCACAAGATGATCAACGCCCATTCTACCGCCGAAACTTCTGCCAAACAACAGGCTGCAATAGTGTAGCATGTGGCGCAAAGATGAAACCGAAAATTCCGCTCCTGCTGCACAGCCGCCCGGATTCCGTTCCAGGCGTACACAAAGCCGCGGCCGAAGCGTTTGATTTCAGATCTCATCGCTGGTGTACGAAACAGTGCGCGGCAGACCCAGCTTGATCAGCACTGCTTCCTCCTTTTCGCGCATTCGTACAGCCTCCAGGCCGCTGGTTTCGTGATCATAGCCCAGCAGGTGCAGCATGGAATGTACCGTCAGATAGGCCACCTCACGCTGAAGGGTGTGCCCGTACAGTTCAGCCTGCTCCATGGCACGCTCCATGGAGATGACAATGTCGCCCAGAATCTTGCAGCCGTTATCCTCATCAATGTCGTATTCGCCGTTTTCTCCCATCGGGAAGCTCAGCACATCGGTGGCAGAGTCTTTATCACGGTACTGCTTGTTGAGTTCGTGGATTCGATTGTTATCTACAAAGGTCACGCTGATTTCGGCGGAGCCTTCAAATTTTTCAAAATCCAAAACAGCGTTGCAGCTGCGGCGAATCAAAATCCGCAGCCCGGACGGGATCTTAACAACATTTTGTTCATTGGTGATCAGCACCTTGTTGGACATAGGGCATCAACCTCCTGTACCTGAAACTTTTTATTGCTTTGCCGAACGCTCGGCAGCTTTTTCATAAGCTTTTACGATTTGCTGCACCAGACGATGGCGCACCACATCTTTTTCCGTCAACCGGACCTGGGCAATTCCATCCACATCACGCAGGATCTGCAAAGCGTCCACAAGACCACTGCGCACTTTATCGGGCAAGTCCACCTGGGTGACATCCCCCGTTACCACAACCTTGCTGCCCACGCCCATGCGGGTAAGGAACATTTTCATCTGTTCGGGCGTTGTGTTCTGCGCTTCGTCCAAAATGATGAATGCGTCATCCAGTGTACGGCCGCGCATATAGGCCAGTGGCGCCACTTCGATGATTTGCTTTTCAAACAGCTTTTGGAATGTTTCCGCCCCCAGCAAATCAAACAGTCCGTCATAGAGCGGACGAAGGTAGGGGTCCACCTTGTTCTGAAGGTCGCCGGGTAAAAATCCCAGCTTCTCCCCCGCCTCCACGGCGGGGCGCGTCAGGATGATTCGGCTGACATCTTTGGATTTAAACGCCTTGACTGCCATGGCAACCGCAAGGTAGGTTTTGCCCGTACCGGCGGGGCCAACGCCGAAAGTGATGGCATGACTGCGAATGGCGGCGAGATATTCCCGCTGCCCCAATGTTTTGGGATGAATAGGACGCCCCTTGGCGGTGACAGCGACAAAATCATCGGTCAGTTCCCGCAGCCGCTTTTCTTCACCATCTCTGGCCAGACTGATGCAGTATCGGACGGTTTGTTCTTCCAATGGCGTGTGATTCTCCATCAAGGTAACCATTCCATCCACCGCGTGTACAGCTGCCGCCACATCCTTTTCGGCACCGCTGAAACGCAGTTCGGAACCACGGCATACAGCCGTGACTCCGAATTCTTTTTCCAAAAGATGAATGTTCTGGTCGCAGTTGCCAAAAATAGCCGCTGCAAGTTCAATACTATCCAGTTCGACGGAACGTTCAGCCAAATTTCATACCCTCCAATAGTACAATGTCATACTAACCCATTCAGATTATATCACAATTATTTCCAAAAGAAATTGTCTATTATGCACAAAATTTTAAGGTCTGTTTTGACACAGTGTCCCACAGGATTTATTTCCAGTCCTCATAGGAAGCAATATTGGCACAAAATCGGTAGGTAACCGTACAAACAGCCTGTTCCCCTTCCACAGTTGCTGCGCGCTGTTCGCTTTCGATGACTGCGTCAGGATATTCTGCATAGAGTTGTTGGCGGCAGTTGCGAAACGCCAATGCCTGTGCTTGTTCCTGTGAATACACGATTGTTTGTTCCTGCTGCAGCCAAATTGTTTCGCACCGGATCATGGCAGGAAGATTCAAACGTCCCAGGTGTAACGGCAACCACTCCACCTGGCTCAATCCCTGCCCCCCTTGATTTTCGTGTTGCTGTGACCAGACACGCCCCAGACAGAAGAGCTGCTGCTTGATCTTTGACGCCCCGGTCAGAATCAGTTGCTGTACCCGGAGCGGTTGGGATGCGGTATAGCTTTTTTCGACCCTGCCAACGATTCTGCCGGAAGCCCCTTGCCGTATTTCATTTCCATCACGGTCCAGTCGGACCACATCTACCAGCAGTTGCCCTTTCTCAACGGATTGCCCCGGAACCACAAGGGAAAAACCGCTCTCGGGTTCCACCGCGACGATTTCACCGCTTTCTTTGGCGTATAACGGCTGCATCGGAGCTTCCTTCTTAATGTTCTGGTATTCGGCATCCGTATTTTCGATGAATAGACACCCATCCGTAAAATTCAAAGTAATCCAACCGAACACATCGCTTTGTTGGGAAACAATCTCTTGTGCTGTTTTCAGCTTTGAGTCATCAACCCAGGCACCCTCGTAGATTTGGCAGTCATACAAAAGACTGCGCATACGGTTTTGCGTTTCCACGTCCATGGAACCGAAGTCGATTGTCCATATAAAGCGACTCATCAACCCCAAAAGCAGAAAAAAGAGAACGCCTCCCAAAAGGATTCCGGGATGATCCAAAAGTCGTTCCAAAGGAATTCCAGGCCCCTTCCTTTGAAACACAGAAAATGTCCAATTCCCTTTTTGGGCCAGATCTTCAAGTTTGGAAAGATCCCGACCAGCCCCACGTGCGGTAAATCCATCGGTTTCCCACCGCAGGTGATCCAAACGGATTCCTTGCTCTACGGCGGTATTTAAAAAGCGTTGGACATTTTTTCCCTGTACGCGAAAAGAAATCCGATCGGCCATCCATACATTAGGTTTCATGCTTTGGTTTCCCCCACTTGTTTTGAAAGGCAATCGTTTCAATCTGACCGGCAAGCACAAGCCTTTTCCCCGCATAGGATTCTATTCGAAGTTCTGCGCCATAGAATGTTACTGTAAAATCGCCCATATCCAGGCAGACTTTTTCCGGTTCAAAATTTAAAACACGGCGGCAGCCATCTGTGGTGAGGTATCTGCCCCGTAACTCAAAATCCGGCAACCGATAAAATTCGCGGGGAAGCTGCAGCATCATCCCGCGCAGGGACGCCTTCGCGGTGCGATTGTGATTCGTTTTTCGATTCTGTAGCTTCATGGGCATATCCTCCCCGCAAGAATACCGGTCTACCCAATATACGTCTGTGGAGGTAGGTTCTATGAATCGCCAGAGGAAAACAACCTTTTTGCAAGGTAGCATCGCCATCGTACTTGCGGCACTCCTGCTTTGTAATCCCAAACTTTCGGCAGAAGGTTTCCTCGATGGCATCCAACTCTGTGTGCAAACGGTTTTACCCGCTTTATTTCCCTTTTTTGTTCTGTGCGAAATGATGATGAACGTACCGCTGCCGGGCAGATTCCTTCGCCATCTGCAGAATGCATGGGGATTTTGCAGCGAAAAGTCTGTTTTTGCTGTGCTGGTTTCCTGGATTGGCGGTTACGCAGTTTGTGCCCAACTTACAGGGAATCTGTATTGCGAAGGTAAAATAAACCGTCGGGATGCGCTGCTTATTACCATGTTGGGATGCTGTTCCAGCCCGGGGTTTGTTATTGGTTGTGTAGGCGGGCTTTTGCTGCAAAACGTGCGTCTCGGTGTATTGTTGTATGGATTGCAGATTGTTGCCAACTTGCTGAGCACAGCACTCTGTGCACCGTTCCTATCATCCGTTAAAGGCAACAAGAAACCACGAGAAAACCGCTCCGGCTTTTCAAGAAACACCGGGTTGTCTCTGGCCATTGGTAACGCAGTCAACAGCAGTTTGAATGTCTGCGGATGTGTACTCTTTTTCCGGACGGTCGGCGCTGTATTGCGCCCCATCTTACCGGAAACGCCATGGTCCGCTGCCACGCTGAGTATGCTTCTGGAGATCAGTGCCGGATGCGCAGACTTTTCTGCGTTGGGCGGTCGTGTTGCATTGTATGGATGCTGTTTGTGTTTAAGCATGTGGGGATGTTCTGTCTGGGCGCAGTTGTCCCTGCTGCTGCGCAAATCCGTTCCGCTTCCCGTTTTGGCTTTGCAGCGTATATTTTTCATGATCATCTTTATCTTTTTGGTGGCTGCGGCGGTCCGATTTTTGCCGGGAACGCTCATTGTTTACAGCAGTTTAACCGGACGCGTTGTTCAGAGTTCCCGCCTGCCCGCAGATGCGGCTGTTGTGGTTTTTTTGTTCGTATGTGCTACACTTTACAAGGTTCGGCAAAACTTCTATAATAAGTAGGTATATTTATTGCTTTTGGGGTGAGGCTATGTTCAAAAAGGCATATTATGGCAGTAAGATTGCACCGGCGTGTGCCTATTGTCTGCATGGCACACCGGCATCCGACCCAAAGATGGTGCTATGCAAGTTGAAGGGAGTCGTTTCTCCGTATTATTGCTGCCGCCGATTCAGCTATGATCCGTTGATGCGCGTCCCCCACCGGCAAGTGCTGCCTGAACTGGACCCAAAAGATTTTACGCTGGATTGAAAAGGAGTTTTCTATGGAACACCCCAAGCCCACCCGAAGAGAAACCTTCCGCGCCCTGTGGAAGGAAAAGAAAGCCGTTACCATTGTCTATATTTTTCTGCGCACTTCCGTTGTTCTGGTAATGCTGGCGCAAATCTTCAACCGCAATTTTGAAAATGTCTTTCTTTGCGTATTAACCCTGGTGTTGTTTGCAATGCCTTCTTTGCTGGAACGCAAGCTGGACATCGACTTGCCTAACACCCTTGAAATCATTATCCTCCTCTTTATCTACGCCGCAGAAATCCTGGGAGAAATTGGCGCGTATTATGTAACCTTCCCCTATTGGGATACCGTGCTGCATACGCTGAATGGTTTCCTGTGTGCGGCAATTGGATTTTCGTTGTTGGATATCCTGAACCGGCATAATCGTGCCCGTTTCCATCTGTCACCATTGTATCTGGCAATCGTCGCCTTCTGCTTTTCCATGACGGTGGGCGTTGTGTGGGAATTCTTTGAATGTACCATGGATCAGTTTTTCTTTCTGGATATGCAGAAGGATTCGATCGTACAAAGAATTGGTACTATCATGCTGGACCCCACAGGCGGAAACCACCCCGTTGTACTGCGCAACATTACAGATGTAATCGTGGTACAATCCGATGGCACTCAAACGGCGTTGGGGCTGGGCGGGTATCTGGACATCGGCTTGCTGGATACCATGGAAGATTTGTTCGTAAACTTTATCGGCGCACTTCTGTTCTCCATTATCGGGTATTTTTATGTGTTGAGCCGTGGAAAAGGAAAGTTTGTAAAACGCTTTATCCCGGTGGCGAACGATCACCCGACATCCAACGAAACAAACCATAAAGCAGACGAAGCAGAGTCGTAAAAGCTTTGCACTCCCGGTTTGTGATATGGTAAAGTGCATATCTGCCAATCGGTTCGAAAAAGAAACCCACCACTCCGCTGTTGTATCAAACAAACAGATAAAAAATTCCCGGAAGCTGTATAGCTTCCGGGAATTTTTTATTCAGTATGAAGTGAAGGTTTCAAGTGGATTTAGTACATGCCGCCCATGTCACCGCCCGCAGGAGCAACCGGAGCCGGCGGTTCCGGCAGATCAGCAACCAGGCTTTCGGTGGTCAGAACCATCGCAGCAACGCTGGCAGCATTTTCCAGAGCAGAACGGGTAACCTTGGTCGGGTCAACGATACCGGACTCGATCATATCCTCGACGTACTCTTCCTTCTGCGCATCAAAGCCGTAGTTAGCCTTGTTCGCCTTCAGGATGTTATCGATAATCACACTGCCTTCCAGACCAGCGTTGGCAGCGATCTGGCGCAGAGGAGCCTCCAGAGCCTTGCGGACAATCTTGGCACCGGTGCGCTCGTCGCCTTCCAGTGCGGCAACAACCTTGTCAACAGCGGGAATGGCGTTGATGGTAGCGGTACCGCCGCCAGCCACAATGCCTTCCTCAACAGCAGCCTTGGTAGCGTTCAGAGCGTCTTCAATGCGGAGCTTCTTGTCCTTCATCTCAACTTCGGTAGCAGCACCAACCTTGATGACGGCAACACCGCCGGCCATCTTGGCCAGACGCTCCTGCAGCTTCTCACGGTCAAAATCAGAGGTGGCGGTGGAAATCTGGCTGCGGATCTGCGCAACGCGCTCCGCGATAGCGTCCTTATCGCCGTTGCCGCCGACAATGGTGGTGTTCTCCTTAGTGACCTTGACCTGGCGGGCAGTACCCAGCAGCTGCATGGTGGCATCCTTCAGCTCGTAGCCCAGGTCGCTGCTGATCACAGTACCGCCAGTCAGGATAGCGATATCCTGCAGCATTTCCTTGCGGCGGTCGCCAAAGCCGGGAGCCTTGACAGCAACAACGTTCAGGCCACCACGCAGACGGTTGATGATCAGGTTGGACAGCGCGTCGCCCTCAACATCTTCGGCGATGATGAGCAACTTACGGCCAGACTGAATCACCTGCTCCAGCAGAGGAACGATATCTTGGAACACGCTGATCTTCTTGTCGGTGATCAGAACGGAGCAGTCGTCGTAAACGGTCTCCATCTTCTCGGTATCGGTGACCATGTAGGGAGTCACATAGCCGCGATCAAACTGCATACCTTCCACGACTTCCGTGTAAGTTTCGGCAGTGGTCTTGTTCTCTTCGATGGTGATGACGCCGTCAGCGGTAACCTTCTCCATCGCATCGGCAATCAGCTGGCCGATCTCGGCATCGCCGGCAGAAACGGTACCGACACGGGCAATGTCCTTGCTGCCATTGACCTTCTGGCTGTTGGCCTTGACGGCTTCCACAGCGGCGGTAACGGCCTTCTGCATGCCGCGCTTGATATCCATCGGGTTGGCACCGGCGGTAACGTTCTTCATGCCTTCGTTGACCAGGGCCTGAGCCAGAACAGTGGCGGTGGTGGTACCGTCACCGGCAGCATCATTGGTCTTGGTAGCAACTTCACGAACGAGCTGAGCGCCCATATTCTCGAAAGCATCTTTCAGCTCAATTTCCTTGGCGATGGTCACACCGTCATTGGTGATGAGCGGGCTGCCAAACTTCTTGGCCAGCACCACGTTGCGGCCCTTGGGGCCCAGGGTGACTTTGACGGTATCCGCCAGCTGATCGATACCGGCGCACAGCGCCTTGCGGGCTTCAGCGCCCTGCTTAATCTGTTTAGCCATAAAGCATTACTCCTTTTTTATAAAAAGCGACAGGATCAAAAAATCACTCCACCACAGCGAGGATATCGCTCTGGCGAACGATGGTGCACTCTTCACCATCGACCTTGACTTCGGTGCCGGAATACTTGCTGGTCAGCACTTTATCACCGACCTTGACAATCATTTCGACTTCCTTGCCATCAACCATACCGCCGGGACCAACGGCCAGGACCTCGGCAACCTGCGGCTTTTCTTTAGCGGAACCAGACAGGATCAGCCCGCCTTTGGTGGTTTCTTCTTCTTCGACCAGCTTGATCACAACGCGGTCTGCAAGAGGTTTGATTTTCATAATGAAAGATCCTCCCTAATAAAAGATTTCTCTTTGTAGATTCTGTTTAGCACTCTGTTCTCTTGAGTGCTAAACATATAATAACCACTTTCTCACAAAAAATCAAGAGGTTTGGATATAAAATTTTTATGAACAAGCCCCCATTATGCAGAACACCCCGAGATATGAAAATCTCGGGGTGTTCTGTTGGGAGCCCGAAAGGTCACTTCCGAACCGCACACATTTTTATAAAGACTTTGTACAGATGGGAGATCGCAAATCTCTCGTTCCGTTACAACGCTCTGCCGGCGGCAAGATTATTTCCTCTCCACCGGAATCCAGATCTCGCAGTAGTAGTCCGAATCCTGGGTCCCCTGTTCAAACTTACTGGCGTCGGTGTACATCTCCACGTTGATACCGGCGGCAATCTTATAGTCAGGGTTCGTGGGCAGCCATTGAGAAAAAATCTGTTGGTTCAGTCCCTGCAACGCCTGGGGCATCCGACCGGTGCAAGGAAACACTGCCCACGTGTGGGCCGGAATGGTACGGGTGGTAAAGCCATCGGGAATCTCTCTGACGGGGTTGTAGTTGTCTGCAATAAGATATTCAAACTCATTGCCCTCCATACTCTCGTCCAAATTGATGCCGTACATACCGCATACTACCTCTCCGCCGCCCGCAGCGAAATGTTCGGCCCAGAACCGGGGCACCTCCACCGCGCCGTCTTCATACTTAAAGGTTTTTGCCCGGCAGAGTACCGTGAACGCTTCTTTTTTCATGATCTTGCAATCCATGTTTTGACCACCTTCCAATGTCACTTTGATCCGAAGCGGAGCAAAGGAACGAACCGCGCCTCCGCTTTTTCGCAGTGCGGCGGGTGTAAGTCCATGGAAACGGGCAAAGGCTTTGGTAAAGCTGTCCGGTGAATCATAGCCAAACTCCAGTGCGATGTCGATGATCTTCCGGTCCGTCGTGAGGACCTCCAGCCCGGCGACGGAAAGCCGGCGCTGGCGGATATAGTCGCCCACCGTCATACCACACAACATGGAAAAGCCCTTCTGAAAGTAAAAAGGAGACAACGCCGCCTGCTGTGCGATATCCCGGATGGTCAATTCCTCCCGGAGATTCTGCTCGATATACTGGATTGCCTGATGAATGCTGGTTACCCAATCCATTGGTCACACCATCCTTCTGGATTCAGCATACTGGAAAACCGCCCCTTCCGCCCGATTTTCTGTGCTCATATTTGTCCGGCGGTTGTACGCCTCAAGACGAATTCCTGCACTGGACAGCCAAATTCTTCGGCCAACTTTCCCTCCGAAAAACCCAAGCGCTTATAGAAGGAACGAGCGGCTTTCCCGTTGGGGTCCCCATCCCGATAGGTGGTCACCGTGATGTTTTCCCATTCCCCCATCTGCGTCAGCATAAATTGCACCAACTTCCGCCCAATGTGCTGCCTGTGGCAGGCCGGGTCTACCACCAGAAAGCATAGCATACTGTTTTCTTTTGAGAATAGCAGCGCCCCCAAGATACGCCCCTCGTCTACCGCACAGACGGCGGACGCCTTTTGAACAAAGTGCAGAACGGTTGCTCTGTGCTCCGCCATCGCTCCGGCGGTTTCCAACCCGGGAAATATATCTCGAACCTGTTCTACCAGCGCCATCCAGGCATCTATATCCTGTGCGCCTGCAAGTCTGATTTCCATAATCAGGCTCCTTTCTCATTGGCAGTTGGGAGATGTTTACTGTAACAGTTCATTTTAATCAATCGTCCAGAACATTTTTTTGCTTCTGTTTTACTTTGGCAACGTCCCGCGGCATCACTTATCCGCGAAAAGGTCAAAGTAGTCAGAATCCACCACCAAACAAAACAAAGCGCCGCAGCCGGTCAAAAACCAACGCTGCGGCGCTTATTACTTGGAGCTAGTAGTCGGACTTGAACCGACGGCCTGCTGATTACGAATCAGCTGCTCTACCAACTGAGCCATACTAGCACACAAGGACAACACTAATATTATACATTTTTTTGTGCGCAAGTCAAGCCCTGCAAAAAAAATGTTTTGTGTTGTCCTCCGGCCCGTCATAACGGGACAACGTCAGAAAATCAGAGTTCCAGCGGGAACTTCTGTTTATCTTGTACGCTGATATCTTTTCCCAATTGGACTTCGATCACTTTCAGTTCGGTGTCTGCCACAATGGTATGACGGCAGCCGGCTTTCATAGTAATCACGTCCCCTGCCCGTACTGTCCGGACGGTTCCATCTACCACAGCACGTCCCTGGCCGGAAATCACCGTCCACACTTCATCACGGAAGGTATGGCTGTGATAGTTCATACGATGCCCCGCATGCAAGGTAACCTTGATGGTAAGGCTCTCATCTTCCACATCAAGAACCCTAAAGCTGCCCCAGGACTTCTCGGCAAACATGATCTGCTGGTCAATCGCGTCCACATAAGGTTTGATATAGCTGGACTGATCCTTGTCCGAAACAAGGATTCCTTCAGGGCTGGCGGATACGACCACATCTTTCAATCCCATGCACAGCACGGGAACGTTCAATTCATTGAGAACGTGAACGTTTTCGCAGGATTCATTGACAATCGCTTTGCCAATGCAGGGGGATTCCATAGCTTCCGTCAGAGTATTCCAGGTGCCCATATCCTTCCACTGCCCGGCAAAACGCAGAACCTGAATTTTCGGTTCTCTCTCGACCACAGCATAATCGAAACTGATTTTGGTCAACGATTCATACTTACGGAACAAATCCTGATAATCGGTAAACTCGATCAGTTCGTGTGCCCGCTTCAACACATACTGCAGTTGGTAAGCAAACACACCGCCATTCCACAGTGCCCCCTGCTCAATATAGACTGCGGCAGTTTTTGCGTCCGGCTTTTCTTTGAAAGTCTTGACCTTGCTGACTGGCTCTGCGGTTTCCGGAATAATATATCCGTACTTTTCGCTGGGATAAGTGGGTTCAATTCCCATCAGGGAAAGGTTGGCTTTTCCTTGTGCTGCCAGTGCGGATAACTGCTTCAACGCTTCGAAATAGTCATTGTTTACATAGGGGTCCACCGGGCAGACAACCACCGGTTCTTCCAAAGAAACGCCTTTTACATCATGCAAATAGGCCGTTGCCAACGCGATAGCAGGGAAAGTATCCCGACGGCAGGGTTCCACACAGACGCCTACGGCATCCCCCAGCTGATTGTGAATAGAGCTGACCTGCGTTTTGCTGGTTGCGATGGTAACACAAGCTTCGGGATCAACTTCCGTAATCTGCCGGTATACACGCTGAACCATGGATTCATATCCGTCAGGTGTTTTAAAGATTTTGATAAATTGTTTGGAACGGATGTCATTGGAAAGAGGCCACAAGCGTTTTCCCGAACCACCCGAAAGAAGGATAATATTCATGTAACCAGTCACCTCCATTGTTTGGCAATCAACGCTCTGCACGCATGGGGTTGTGCAGGAAATCCTCGTAAGAGAGACGCAAGCCGTCTTCCAGCTCAGTTTTGTAGGTCCAGCCCAATGCAGTCGCTTTGCTGACATCCAACAGTTTGCGCGGCGTGCCATTCGGCTTCGAAGTATCCCATTCGATTTTACCAGTGTAGCCGACAACTTTGGCCACCAGTTCCGTAAGCTGCTTGATGGTCAGTTCCTTACCGGTACCGGCATTTACCGTTTCATTACCGGAGTAGTTGTTCATCAGGAACACACAGAGATTAGCCAGATCATCCACATACAAGAATTCCCGCAGCGGGCTGCCGTCTCCCCAGCAGGTTACAACAGGAAGATTCTGTTCCTTGGCTTCATGAAAACGGCGAATCAAAGCCGGCACCACGTGGCTGTGGGTAGGATGGTAGTTGTCATTAGGGCCATACAAATTGGTGGGCATGACGCTGATATAATCCGTGCCATACTGACGGTTCAGAAATTCGCAGTACTTCAATCCGCTGATTTTCGCCAAGGCATAGGCTTCATTCGTTTTTTCCAATTCGCTGGTCAACAAGCAGCTTTCTTTCATAGGTTGCGGGGCCATGCGCGGGTAAATGCAGCTGGAGCCGAGAAACTCCAATTTTTTGCATCCATTTTGCCAGGCAGAATGGATCACATTCATTTCCAGCGTCATGTTGTAATACATAAAGTCCGCCAGCGCTTCCTGGTTGGCCACGATGCCCCCTACCTTGGCGGCTGCAAGAAATACATACTCCGGTTTTTCCACAGCAAAGAACGCTTCCACATCAGCCTGGCGACAAAGATCCAGTTCCTTATGCGTACGGGTAATGATATTGGTATAGCCCTGACGCTGCAATTCCCGCACAATGGCACTACCCACCATGCCGCGATGACCGGCCACATAGATTTTCGCATTTTTTTCCATCATAATAATCGTCTTCTTTCTGTTGCATCCAATTGGATCATTCAAAAAAGTCACTTACACAGCCTTTTATTTGATGACGCCCTTCTCCAGATATTCTGCCAAGTTCGTTTGAATATGCTCTTCAGTACGCTCCACAGCAACCTTTTTCATATCATGGTCCACCATGATTTTTACAAGATCTTCAAAGCTGGTTTTTGTGGGGTTCCAACCCAGCTCTGTCTTAGCCTTGGTCGGATTCCCCCAAAGGTTGACCACATCGGTGGGGCGATAGAAATCAGGGCTCACTTCTACCAGAACCTTGCCGGTGGCTTTATCGATGCCTTTTTCCTCCATTCCTTCACCCACAAACTCCAGTTCAATACCCACATGGTGGAAGGCCAGCTGGCAGAATTCCCGCACAGAATGTTGTACACCGGTAGCAATCACAAAATCTTCCGGCTTATCGTTTTGCAGGATCAACCACATGCATTCGACATAATCCTTCGCATAGCCCCAGTCACGCAGGCTGGACAGATTTCCAAGGTACAGCTTATCCTGTTTTCCCTGTGCGATACGTGCTGCCGCCAAAGTAATTTTTCGCGTCACAAAAGTTTCGCCGCGGCGTTCAGACTCATGGTTGAACAGAATACCAGAGCAGCAGAACATATTGTAGGCTTCACGGTATTCTTTAACGATCCAGAACCCGTACTGCTTGGCAACAGCGTAAGGGCTGTAGGGATGGAACGGTGTTTTTTCGTTCTGCGGCACCTCTTCCACTTTACCATACAATTCACTGGTAGAAGCCTGATAGATGCGGCAGGTTTGCGCCAAACCGCACAAACGGACAGCTTCCAGAACGCGCAGCACGCCGGTGGCAACAACATCGGCGGTATATTCCGGTACATCAAAGCTGACTTGCACATGACTCTGAGCAGCCAGATTGTAAATTTCATCCGGGCGCACACTGCCGATGATGGCCATCAGACTCATAGAGTCCCCCAGGTCACCGTAATGCAAATGAAAGTTTTTGTGCCCTTCCAGATGTGCAATCCTTTCCCGGTAATCTACAGAGGAACGGCGGATCATGCCGTGTACGTCGTATCCTTTTTCCAGCAAAAACTCCGCCAGATAGCTGCCGTCTTGACCGGTAACACCGGTAATCAAAGCCTTTTTCATGATTTTGTCGCCTTTCATTGTGTTTTATCGCACAGATTGGTTTACAAATATACACTTACTGTTTGTTATTCTAACGATATTTTTCCGTCTTCGGTAGGGGAAATCTTGCAAAAGACTAGCATTATATTGACTTCTTTGTTATACTAAAAAAAACATTTGTGAGGCACCACCATGGATACACCCTTGTTTGATGGAAAACTGGTACATTCCAGCCGCATTATCTATACCCCCTCTTCTTTTGCGCGGACAAATTTGCTGCATCTGCAGGAAATCGGCAGCCTGCAGGCACGGCAGCCCCACGACAGCACTCGCAAAGATTTAGCCTCCTACCTGTTTTTCGTGGTAGAACGCGGTTCCGGTTTGTTGGAATACGGAGGTGTACGGCGGCATCTTCAAAAGGGCGACTGCGTTTTTCTGGATTGCAAAAAGCCTTATCTGCACCGAACCGATCCCGACCTGTGGCAGCTTCGCTGGGTACATTTCTATGGTCCCAATATGGGCGCCATTTATAAAAAATACCAGGAACGCGGCGGCCAGGCCGCGTTCCATGCCCAGCATCCGGAACAGTTCAGCACACTTTTGCAACGGCTGTATGAATTAGCCAATTCCGACGAGTATGTTCGGGACATGCAAATCTACGGCGGATTGGTGGAACTGCTCACACTTTTGATGCGGGAAAGCTGGCATCCCGGCACTGTCAGAATTGCTTCCGGTAAGAAACAGAATCTGCAGGAAATCAAAGATTATCTGGATACTCATTACAGAGAAAAAATTACGCTGGACGATCTGGCCGAACGCTTTTATATCAACAAATTTTATCTTACCCGGGTCTTTAAAGAACAGTTTGGCCTGCCGGTCACCAGTTATCTTGTCCAGCTTAGAATCACCAGAGCCAAACGGCTGCTCCGTTTTACCGACCGGACAATCGAATCCATCGCACAGGACTGCGGCTTGAATGATGCCAACTACTTTTCACGGTTGTTCAAGAAAATCGAGGGAACCACACCTGGAGAATACCGTCGTCAATGGTAATTTATATGAATCATAAAGGCGGCGGTCGTTTTCAAGCCAATCACTTCCAGCCGGGGCGGCCTTGACAGCCCAAGCAAACTGTGCTATCGTAAAAACAATAAAACACCGTGTGGATTTTTACAGTGTTTATGCTACTTTTCGCCACACAATGATCTGTTACCGGATCATTGTGTGGCTTTTTTATGCAAATTTGGACACGAAAGGCAGGAACCGTTATGACCGATACCCTTATGAAAGAAAAGCCGATTTTTCCTTTGTTGGCATCCATGGCGCTGCCCATGGTATTTTCGATGCTGGTCAATGCGCTGTATAACATTGTGGACAGCTTTTTTGTGGCGCAAATCAGTGAAGATGCCATGACCGCGCTTTCTCTGGTTTATCCCATGCAAAATCTGATCAATGCCATAGCAATCGGTTTTGGGGTTGGCATCAATGCACAGATTGCGTTGCATTTGGGAGCCGGCGTGCGGCACCGGGCCGATACGGCAGCCACCCATGGAATGTGTTTTTCTTTACTGCATGGCATTGTAATTACCATCGTTAGCATTGCCATTACCCCCAAATTTCTGGCCGCATTCACAACCGATGAAGTCGTTATCCAGATGGGAACCACCTACGCCTCCATCGCTTTCTCCTTTTCCGTCGTAGTAATGGCTGCGCTGGCGTTTGAAAAAATTTTCCAGGCTATCGGAAGAATGAAGCTGACGATGATTGCACTTATGGTGGGTTCCATCTGCAATATCGTATTGGACCCGCTTCTGATTTTCGGGTGGGGACCCTTTCCGCAGATGGGTATTGCAGGCGCTGCGTTGGCCACCGGTATCGGGCAAATTCTGACCCTGTCTCTTTACCTGCTTTTTTACAACAAATACCCCACACCGGTAAAGCTGCGCCGTTCTTGTATGCGTCCGAACAAAAAAAGGATTTGCAGCTGTATGCCATCGGCATCCCGGCTATTCTGAACCTTGCGCTTCCCTCTGTACTGATTTCTTTCCTCAATGGCATCCTGGCTGCCTTCTCGCAAAGTTATGTTGTGGTACTGGGCATCTACTACAAATTGCAGACTTTCTTATATCTGCCGGGCAGCGGCCTTATATCTGCCGGGCAGCGGCATTGTACAAGGAATGCGACCGTTGATCGGATACAATTACGGTGCAGGCGAATCGGAACGTGTCCGCAAGATTTACCGCTTGACCATGTGGCTCTGCGGCGGCATTATGGCGTTTGGCACTGTATTGTGCCTGGCTTTTGCCGACAAATTGATGGGGCTTTTTACAACCAACCCGGAAACCATTACCATCGGACAATATGCACTGCGGGTTATCAGCTGCGGCTTTTTGATTTCCACTGTTTCTGTGGTCACGTCAGGCGCTTTGGAAGGATTTGGAAAAGGCGTTGCTTCTTTGGTGATTTCCCTGTTCCGGTACTGCCTGGCAATCATGCCGTTGGCCTGGATTCTCTGCCGCTTGATGGGCCCTACCGGCGTGTGGCACGCTTTCTGGACGACGGAGGTAATTGCCGCCGCAATTTCTATGGTAGTGTATCGGAAAAGCGTCAAGTTGAAATAATCCGTCACAACCTCTTGTGAACCAAGATGGATTGGGGTATGATACAGATAACAGCCAAAAGAGAGGGTGTTTTGTTCATGCCGCTGAATCTGGAACAGATCAAGAAAAGCGAGGAGATCAACAGTTATATCCGGAAAGCCGACGAGAGTCTTTCTGCTCTGGGCTATACGGAACACAGCTATGCCCACGCCGGACGGGTTTCCGCGCTGGCCAGTGAAATTCTTCTCACCCTTGGGTATGATGCCCGCACCGCGGAGTTGGCCGCAATTGCCGGTTGGATGCATGACATCGGAAACATTGTGAATCGTCACGACCACGCCCAAAGCGGCGCCATTATGGCATTTCGGATATTGGATAAAATGGGGGCCGCTCCTGACGAGGTCGCCACCGTAATCACGGCAATCGGCAATCATGACGAAGGGACGGCCTACCCGGTCAATGCCGTAGCCGCCGCGCTGATTCTGGCAGACAAAACCGATGTGCGAACCAACCGCGTACGGAACCAGGACCCCAGTACGTTTGATATTCATGACCGGGTAAATTACGCTGTCAAGGAAAGCCAGGTACAAGTCAGCGACGGGACGATTCTCTTGCGTCTGCGCATTGATACATCGTCCTGCGCGTTGATGGATTATTTTGAGATTTTTCTCGACCGTATGCGCCTGTGCCGGGAAGCTGCCAAAGTACTTGGCCAAACATTTGCCCTGGAAATCAACGGGCAAAAAATGATTTGAAACAAAAAGCGCTCACCTTGTGCCATCTGCACAGGTAAGCGCTTTTTCTCATTTTATGTCAAGCCGATATCTCGCCAGTACACAGGCGCATATTTACATGCCTGCAAACCTTCACGGATGCGGGCAGCCAAATTTCCCCAAAAAGAAAAATCACTCCACCGGGCCGGAATCAGCCATCCTGGCATTGATTCCAACAAAAGCGGCAACAACAAAGCCACCCCCAACGCCAGCAGCAGCCAGACAAAATCACGCCATACTGCCGGCAAGTCCCTGCTCAATCGAAAAAATCCAATCAACAAAAGGCAACCTGTAACCAGCAACGGCCCCCAACAAAACAAAGTACAAAGCCAGACCCATTGAGGACCGTAAAGAATACACCGGGGGGTGGGCAGCCCGGCGGCCGCACCCCAGTTTTCCGTTTCGGTTTTGGGGGCATCCAAAGATATCCCCCGAAGCTCAGCACAGGTCAGATTCTTCTCCGATGGAAAAAGCAATACGCGGTCCACCGATGGAAATACACCGCAAACCATATAGCTCTTGCCCTGCAAAGTCACTTGCAAGCCGGTCACGTTGTCAGTCCCAAACAAAGTTTCTGCCAGTGCCGTAGAAAGGGCACATTCCTCCCCTACAGCGCCGGGAGCAGTCCCGAAACAATAGTTTACCGGCAAACAGTCCGCTGCATTGCCATAATAGGCGATGCAAAAAACATTTTCTGCTTTATGACCGGTTCCGTTTCCCACATCATCGATTTGCTCACCCCAAAAGCTGGCATATATCTTTTCTTCGTTCTGTTCCCCGGCGGTAAAGTCCAGAGCGCTTTGCAACTCGCTCGCCTGCAAGACCCTATCAAAACGAACGCCCGTAGTAGCATGCAATCGGCCCTGCTGGCGGCTCCAGCAGCACAGCCAGCACTGTAACAACACAAGGGCAAGCACCAATATCCATCTTGCCCAGCGGCGCGGCGCAGGCGGAAGAGCCGGATATTCAAGTGTTATCACGAATTCTCACCTTGTCCCCTGCTTGCACGGATTTATCGCTGGATACTACCACCTGCGTATCATAATCCAACGCACCGGAAACTGCCGTTGTGGTATCCCCTTCTTCCAGTACCGTCACAGGCAGCCGTACCAGTATATTTTGCAGTCCCAAGATCGTGTTTTGTTCCTCTGCAGCCAAAACAAAAAAGCCGTCGCCGTCCTGACGAATCGCAGTGGACGGCAAAACAAAGTCCTGCCGACTGCTTTGACTGGTCGCGGATACATTGCAGGCGCCGGCATTCCAGCCGCCTTGCGGTAAGGTGGCTGTAGCCGTTACAGTTCCTTCGGCATCCTCTTCGGAAAGATTTTGCACAGCAGCGTCACCGCTGACTTTGCTTTGACTTACATGTAATACCGTTCCCACGGTGATTTGTTGCGCCTGGTCTTTATCCAACGGGATGGAAAGTGTGTAATCGGCCGCTTCGTCGGCAAGAAGTCCTCCCACCTTGGGGCTGTTCTCGCCCACCTTCAGATTCAGTTGAATAACCGTTCCGTTTTGCGGCGCGGTATACCGTGCTCCCTCTTTCAGCAAAGCCTGTAAAGCATCCAACTCGGCCTGCAATTCTGCCGCATTGGCATCACTCACAGCAGCGGCCGCGCGATTCAATTCGTTCTGATCCGCCACCGATTCTTCTTCCTTCTCCAGGGCATGCAGTGCCGTGTTGCGGCTGTCCTCTACGCTTTGCGCAGCAGACAGCGCCGCATCGTTTGCATCCTCGGCCGCTTTTTCGGCTTGATATAAGGCTTCTTCGGCTGCTTCCAAAGCCGCAGTTGCGGCATCTATGTTGGCCTGCTTTTGTGCTTCGGCTTCAGATTTTGGCAGCGTATCATCCAAAGGAGCATTGCGGGCATTTTCCAGATCCTGCGCAGCTTCGTTTCGCTTCAGCCGCATCCGTTCAACACTTTCCAGCCCTTCTTCGTAGGTTTTTTGTGTTTCCGCATAGGCTCTTTCCAACTGTTCCTGTGCCAGTTGTGCACTGTACGGGTCTGCCGAATCCCCTTCCGCCTGTTGGGCAGCCTGCACTTGTACCTGCTGTAACTCGGCCTGTTTGGATGCCACCGCACGTTTAAGTTCTTCCTCATCAAACGTTGCCAGGGTATCGCCAGCTTTGACGGTCTGCCCCACCTGCACCGGAACCGATGTAACCAGCAACCCGCTTGGCAGTGTGAACGGCGTACCGCCTGTATAGGAGATGGTCCCGTTCATCATAACATTTCGGCTTACGGTACCGGAAGAAGGCGCCTGCAGTGTAACCACCGGCATAGTCGCCCCCGCTGTACCGCGTGCAATCAGCGTTATGACCAACAGCACCGCAAAAAAGCGCACAATATTGCCAAACCTGTGAAGCTGCTGCGGATCACTTTGTCGAAGCAAATCAGCAACATTTCCCTGCCACTTCATGCGCCTTCATCCTCGATTTCCAGCACCAGAATTCTATCAGCCACAAAGCTTTCCGAGTCTTGCGTCCCGTACAGGTATACCTGTTTGCCCTGCTGTATGACCGCCGCATCCGCCGCCTGAGGCTCGCCGTGTCCGCTATTATACACATGCATGGTTTCTATGGTGGCATGGGTCCAATCAACGTCTACGGACGCATCTCCGCCCGCTCCTGCGGCGGCAGCACCACCGGAAGATTCTACCTGAACAGGCGTAAGGGTAAATCCATTATCAACAATTTCTTGCACGATCCCCTGCAAGTCGGGATTAGCCAAGGTATCCTGCGGTTCTGCAGACGCTACAGGGATAGAAGTGGCCTCAGGTTTTGATTCCGGTGTCAGTGTTGCAGAAGATTCCACCCCAGAAGATTCGGTTTCTTTGGGTGCACAAGCTGTACAAAGAATGGCAATTCCCGCGCATAGCACAACAGATAGCGTAAACAAAGCGAAGATTCTTTTCATCGTTTATCCTTTCACTGCCCCGGCCAGAATCTCCTGTTCCAGATATTTCTGACCGAAAGAAAAAATCAGAACTGCCGGCAGCAACATCATAAGGCTGGCCGCCATAACAAGGGCTAAATTGTCACCGGCAGCATTGGTTAAATAAAGCGACAACGGCCATCGGGATGGAGTTTTCAAAAATGTCATGGGCTGTTCCAGTGCGTTCCAGGCATCCAGAAAGCCCGTGGTAAGGGCCGCCAGTATTCCCGGCAGCCCTACCGGAATTCCAATGCGAAAAAATTGCTGCTCTGGCGTGGCCCCATCTATAGCAGATGCTTCCAGCAGTTCTTTGGGAACCGCATCAAATCCGCGCTGCATCAGAAATACCGGAAATGTGCTGAACGCCCCCGGCAGAATCACGGCCCAAACAGTATCCATCAGCCCCAGAGCGTTCAGCGTCAGATAGCTGGGTACCATAGTGACCTGAAAAGGCAGCAACATGACCACAATGTAGAGGGAGCGTATCCCATGCCGTCCGGGAAATTCTATTTTAGAAAGCGCCCAGGCGGCCGGAGCCCCGACAACCAGCTGGCCTGCCACCTGCGGAAAAACCTGGGCGCAGGTATTCCAGTAGGTAGTAAAGTATTCCGGCGTGTCCAGCAACAGTTCCAACAAAGGTTGCAGCGTTGGCCAACTGGGCAGCAAAGTCCATTTGACTTGCCCCTGCCCTGTCAAGGCAGGCCCTATTGTGGATTGCAACTCTGCATTGCCTGTCAGCGCACCAGTCAGTAAAAGCCATAGTGGTCCCCACACCAGAAGCGCAAAGGGCAGTAAAAACCATTTTTTCATGTCTTTTGTTATAACTTCCTGAGCAGAAGCGCAATACCCGCCAATAAGGTTATTGCTACCAAAACAGCTGCCGCACAGAGCCGCGGCAAGTCCAGTGCCAAGAACCAGTTGTTGAACAGATGCTGTATCAGATAGATACTCTGCTGCGGGTATGCGCCTGCCACCAGATACGCTTCACGAAACACCTTATACGTATTAAGCAGGCTCAGAACCGTTGTGATGATCAGCGTGGGAACCAGATTCGGCAATGTAATAGCGGTAAATTGACGCCAGATCCCGGCTCCATCCACAGAAGCCGCTTCGTACAGTTCTGTAGAGATAGCATCCAGCCCACCCGACCACAGAATGCTGTCGTAGCCGATATTCTTCCAAAGATAGGTAGCAATCAGCACCCAGAAAGCCGCCTCCGTATTCATGAAGTCGCAGTCCGTTCCAAACAGCGCATTGATCAGCCCTGTGCGGGCAAACAAAACCTTCCATAAAATAGCGATGCTTGCCACTGGAATGGCCATGGGCAGTAAAAAGGTGGTACGGTACCATTCAGACCAGGGCGTATTGCGCAGCGGCTTGCTTCGCAAAGCCAGGGCAAGCATCAGGCTGAATACCAGCAGAAGTGGCACACACACGCCTGTAAAACGCACCGTGTTGCGCACGGCAAGACGGAACGCTTCGTTTTGCAGTACCGATTGGTAATTGGAAAGCCCCACAAACCGCGTACCCAATGTATCGCAAAAACTTCGGCGCACGGTTTCGATAAGCGGAATCAGCAGAAACAGACTCACTCCGGTAAGACTAGGGGCCAAAAATATAAGTGCCGTTCCCCATTGCTTATTTTGTTTCACGCGCCTACCATCCACCCGTGCGGTGGCCAAGGGGATTTTTCTTTTCATTGTTGTTCCGCCAGATACAAATCCAGATCCGCTTTTATACCGTTTGCGGCATCTGCAGCGTTTTCCTCACCCTGAATCACCGCATCGGCATGTTCCAAAAAGCTGCTGCGGAGCAGCTCCGGAACAAGGACTGGAGTTGTACAGCTGTTCAGCAGTTCTTTTATATCCCCGGTAAAGGAATCGGAAGGATAATACTCGTTATTCACAACCGCATCCAGCTTAGCTGCCAGACAATCGGCACGTACCGTCATGCCGTCGCTGTAAAAAGTATCCTGCACCGAAGGATCGAAGAACGCCGCCGCCAATTCTTTGGCCAGGTCCAGGTATTCACTTCCGGCGTTTACACCAACCAGCGTTTTAGGAGTGTACGCCCCCGAAACCAGACCGGGACGCAGCATAATATCGCATGGGATATCCGGCGAACTGTAGTCCATCCGGTCCTCCTTGCGCGCCATTGCCAAAACAGAATACGGAGTATCCATGTTGAACCAGCCATATTTTGCATGGCCGGAATCGGTGTATTCGCTCTGTTCAGGGTTAATAGCGATCGTGTCGGTCCCGCTCCAACCTTGGGCAGAACCCATCCCCTCTTTCTTCGTATAATCCTTGATACCATAATAGTCCGAAACTGTTTCTACAAACTCCATAACCTGGCCCAATGCGTCTTCGTTGATGGTATTATCGTTCAGAATGGCGCTGGCCGTTACCGGCAGTAAAAACTCCGCAAAATCCTCCGCGCTGGTCAGTCGCAGCGCATACTTTTCGGCATCGGGTAAGGGTTCATAGTAGTCGCTGCTATCGGCACCGAAATCGCCGCGGGGCGCAGCATCCATAACAGCCTGCTGCATGGCATCCAAATCGCTAAGCGCATCCAGCGTACCATCATCGCCGATCAACACCGGTACGGTAAAGCGCGCCGGCATCGCATAAACCTTGCCGTCTTTTACAAAAGGTTCTGTAAGGTTTTGCTGCAATTCCGCCAACGGCAATGTGTCGGAAATGTCCGCCAGCAATCCTTTTTCTGCGTAGGTTTCGTAGTTCACACCATCCAGGATCAGTAAATCCGGTCCATTCCCAGCCAGCAATTCGGTGTTGAGTTGCGTAAGTGCATCGTTGCGGGCAGCCGCCGGGTCCTGGGCATCATCGGAGATTGCCACAGTAAACGTGACATCTACCTCGGGGTGCTTCTGCTTATACAGGTTGATAGCCGCCCGTGCCGTAGCGGAATCTTCTAACGACCACACGCTCAATGTGGTTTCGGAATGTGCAGGCAGCGTTTCGTCGTAATGGTACCGATACACTTTCCGCGTCGAATCGTCGCCTGCCAGCGTCACAAGGAAATCTCCATTGGCCGCCCGGCAGATGGATGTGGGGTAATTGCTGTTTACGCTCATTGCGGTACCGTCCGCAGGAACCACCTGTTCGGGAAGTGTCCCGCCGGGTGCCAGCCGGTAAATTCCTTTGGGCGTAGGATAATATACGGCGCCTTCCGAATCCCCGACCAGTGCCGCCGAAGAAACCGCTTCGCTCAATGTATCCATAACCTGTGTGCTGATACCGTCCTGCGGGTTCAGTTCCATCAGGGGCATAGAAGTTTCGGCATAATACAGATACAACAGTTTGTCTCCGGCGATGGTCGGTTCAATACCGGCGCCATACATGGCATCACCATCCAGAGTAACTTTTCGGGTTTCACCGGTGGCGAGAGAATATGCGGTCATTTCGCAGGAAACACCGTACTCTCCATAGGATTGCTGAAAGAGCAGCGCTTCCCCCTGATAGAAAACAACATGCCGGATATTTTCAAAACCTTCCACCTGAAGTTCTTCCAACGTCCCGCCATCTTTTTGCAGATAGAAATGGTAGCTGTTGTCAGCGCGGCTTTCTGAATCCAGTACCACACTGCTCATACAGGCCGTGCCATCGCCGCCAACCCAGATTTGATTGATAAAACCATCTGTTTGGTCACTCCAACCGGGGTTGTCCTCCGTCCAGGTTTCTCCATTGTCCGTGGATGTCAATCGACTTACAGGCCCGGTTTCCAGTGTCGATGGGTCCTGTTCATAAGCAAACATCACCAGAGAGCCATCGTCCAGCAAAGTGGGGCCGCCGGCAATTTCTCTGCCGTTGAGCTCCACTTCGCTTTCTACCCAGCGTCCCATCTGTTTTTCTCCGGTTTCGGAAGCTATTGTAGTATTATCGGTTGGTCCGGCCGGGGTATTTCCGCACGCCGTCAGGCTCAGCAACATTGCCATGCATAACGTTGCCCCTCTGTATCCTTTCATTGTCTGTGCCTCCTTTGAGTTCATGCTTCCAGTATAGCAAGCCACTCTTGAAAAGTCCTTAAAAAATCGCATCCACTTTTCAAGGCTTCTTCAAGAAAAAAGGTGTATAATATAGAAAACCCTTTTGGAAAATCAGGAGTACGGAATGAGAATTTTGATGGTGGAAGACGATCTGGCTCTGTGTGAAGCACTGCGCCCCGCTTTGGAAGAAGCCACCTTCCGTGTAGACTTTTGTCACAACGGGACAGACGGACTGGCCCTGCTTACCAGCGGCGCCTATGATGTATGCATTCTTGACCGGATGCTGCCTGGTTTGGACGGCTTGAGCCTTTTGCGGGCAGCACGTACCGCCGGTATCATGACCCCTATTCTAATGCTGACTGCTCTTTCTGGAATCGGGGAACGGGTTGACGGGCTGGATGCCGGCGCAGATGACTATCTCTCCAAACCATTTGATACCCGGGAGTTGCTGGCAAGGCTTCGGGCACTTACCCGCCGCCCTAGCACTGCTGCCGAAGTAACGCTGCGTTGTGGAGACGTTGCACTCTCCCCCACAGAGATGACCCTTACCGGGCCGCGGGGTGAAGTAAGCCTTACCAAACGCGAATGTGACCTGTTGGAAGTATTATTGCGCAACCCCGGACGGTTGCAAAACCGGGCGTTTTTATTGGCACAGGTCTGGGGGCCTATGGCGGAAGTTGAAGATGCCAACCTGGACTGTTATATACACTTCGTTCGCCGCAGACTACAGTCTGTGGGCAGCCAGGCCCGTGTGATAACTGTGCGCGGCAATGGGTATAAATTTGAGGTGCAGTCATGATCCGCAAGCTTCATCGCCGCCTGACGTTGCTGCTTACAGCATTAACGGCGTTGGTTTTGGGTTGTGCCTTGCTGGTGACCTGGAAACTTTCGGAAGAACAGTATCAAAAAAGTGCAGAAGAGCTTTTCAGTAGCAATTTTTCCTCGCTCTGCGACCGTCTTGCCGATGCTGCTTCCGTAACGGATGTATGGCTGGCAGAACAGGAACAAGGCACAGACTGCGTTGTGTTTTTACAAGATAACGGTGCCGCTCTGCACTATGCCGGAGTGCTGAATACACCAACGCCCCGTTCCACTCTGGAAGTACTCGCGCTGGAGGCGTCCACACTCTATCTGGATTTCGATGCCAAAGACAGCGAAGGAGCAATCGTCAGGCAGGAAAGTCATTTCACTTTACAGGGTCATGCAGGCGATACCTATTCTGCGGCGGCCGCCTTGTTGCCGCGCGGCGGAAACGGTGCCTATTTGCAGGTGATCTCGTTACAGAATACAGCATTTCGGCAACAACATCGGCTGTGGTCCACACTGCAATATACCGGGCTCTGGCTGGCGGGATGCGGATTGCTGATGCTGATTTCTCACTGGCTGACCGGAAAAGCTCTGGCCCCTACCGCGCAGGCGCTGCGCCAGCAAAAAGAGTTTATTGCAGCGGCCAGCCACGAACTGCGCAGCCCATTGGCTGTTATCAAGACAAGCTTGCAAGCACTGGATGAGAATCTTACACCGGAACGGCAAGATACTCTTTTACACAACGCCTTGCGGGAAACAGACCGCATGACACGTTTGACCGATGATCTGCTGCTGCTGGCAAACGGTGATCTGGGCAACTTACCCACCCATCTGGAAGAGCTTGCCCCGGACAATCTTTGCATTGAAGTATATGACCAGTTTTATCTGCTGGCGAAAAAAAGCGAGCACCCGCTTACCTTGTGCCTGCCGGACGAAACAGTCCCCAAAATTCACGCCGATGCAGAACGCATGCAGCAATTGCTGGCAATTCTTTTGCATAACGCCATGGAACATACACCTGACGGCACGCCCATAGAACTGGTTCTTTCGGTCGAAAAGACGGCTATAAAAATCTCGGTGATCGATCACGGTCCGGGCATTTCCGATTCCGCCAAAACACAGATCTTCGAACGATTCTACCGTGGCGATGCAAGCCGTTCCTGCAAAAAGAATTTTGGTCTGGGGCTTTCCGTCGCCCACGAATTGGCCAGACTGCACAGAGCCACTTTGTCCATACAAGACACGCCGGGAGGCGGCGCATCCTTCACCATACAATTTCCCGGAACATAAAAAAGCGGACGCCCGTCTTATTGGGCGTCCGCTTTTTTCTTGCAGTGCCGAAAGGACTCCGGTTCTCCATTTCGGTACCAAACGTCTTCCATCGTCCGTTTCGTTTCTCTCATTACCGGCACAAAACAGGACTATACAATCCCCGGCAGTCAGGTGTCCTTTTTCTCAAAAGAAACGGTCACAGACCCTGTTCCCAAAGCTTGTGCAAGACCTTCCGGATTTGTAATTTTCCCCAAAGATGTATAACGATATGACGTTGAGAAATCCTCGTAAAACAAAACCAGACAGTCTGAGCCAAACAACATCAAATCTCCGGTATGAATGGCAGATGGTTGTACAGCCTGCGTAGGCAAAGATTGGGACAAATAATAATACTTTTCATTGCCGTTGAGTTCCTGCATCCTGATCTGCATAGGCAGCATATCCAGTAATGCTGCTGCCGCTTCGTTGTCATACAGTTCTACAGAAAACGTTTTGTCTGCGACACGGATTTCCAGTTCCGGCATACTTTGTTCCTCCTCATGAGGTGCAGCAGTGACTGCCAAGGTTTTCTGTTCACGTTCCGATGCCTGCAAAGCAGACGGCGACCATGTAGCACGATACGCGTACACCATGCCCAGAAAAACGATTCCCAGCACTGCAGCCGACCATTTAATGAATGTTTTTCCCTGTTTCATAAGCCTGCCGCAATGCAGAATGTTCCGCAATTTCGCCGGGTGTTGTGACACCACCCGCAAATACGGTACCGGCTAATGTCGCCTTTTCAAAGCAATCCACCCAGCCCTGAATGCCCTGAACGCTCCCATCCACAGTGGACGCGTCCGACTCCGCAGCTGCTGCCAGCAAATATACATCCCTGAAACGGTAATCGCTGGAGTACAGCGGATTGCAGCGGTCCAACAGCGTTTTCAGCTGACCGGGAATGCCGTAGTAATAAACCGGTGCCGCAAACACAACCACATCAGCATCTTTTATTTTCTGTGAAATCGTAACGGCATCATCCTGCAGAATGCATTTTTGCGTTGTCTGGCAGGACAGGCACCCCACACAGAAAGATATCTTCTGGTTTTTAAGGCTTACAACTTCTACATCATTCCCGCTTTCACGGGCGCCACGTGCAAAAGCCTGTGCCAGCGCATCGGAGTTGCTGTTTGCCCGCAAACTGGCTGTAACAATCAATACATTTTTAGGCATGTTGGGTTTCCTCCTTGTTATCCGTATGGTTATGGCAAAATTCCTGCGGCGCTCCAACCACAATCTGCCCGCGCGCTTCGGGATCATCCCGGATGATCTCGCCTACCTCCGGCACCTGAATGCGGCCGGTATGCGGGTTTTTGATACTGAGGACAGGCGTTGTAATCACGGCATCTACGTCGGATTTTTCAAAGCAGAGATCCGTATCGATCATCTTGCAGTCAATCAATTTGAGGTTCTTGCAATAGCAGAAAGGCTGCGTCCCGATGATAGTGCAGTGCTCCAGCGTCAGCCCATCCGAATACCAGGCCAGATACTCCCCTTTGATGACGCTGTTGCGTACGGTAATGTCCTTAGCGTGCCAAAATGCGTCTTTGGTATCAAAACGGCAGCTTGTAAAAAGTGCATGTTCCACGTACTGGAAAGAATACTTACCGTGAAAATCTACGTTATCAAACACAACATTGCGGGCACGAAGCAGAAAATACTCGCTTTGTGCGGTACTGTCTTCCATTTTGATTCCATCCGCGGACCAGCCGAATTCGGGCGAGTCAATATCGCAGGAATTGATCGTAATGTCTTTACATTCCCGAACGGCCTTGATTCCGTGCAGTTTGGTGCGGGAGATCTGCAGATGATGAGAATACCATAGAGCGGCCCGGCAGAGCAGCGTCAATTCGCTGTCCTCAATGCACAAATTTTCGTCGTGCCAGAAAGGATAACGCAGATTCATAAAGCAATGTCTTACGGTAATATCGGCGCTTTCTTTCAATGCACTTTCGCCATCGGCAGGTCCATCAAATCGGCAGTTCCGAATTTCCAGTCCCTTGCTTCCGTAAAGGGCGCGCTCTTCGTCAAAAGATTGATTTTCCAAAACGGTCATAACTTCTCCCTCCTGAGAGTGGTAAAGGCTTCTTATTTTACATCTTCTGGTTTGATATTACCTGCATCTTCCAAACGCATGATATAGATCATGTGGTCCAGACAATCAATTTTGTATTGCACGCAGTGCAGTTGCTTCAATAGTGCCGCCTTTTGTTTGGCAAGCAGGCGGTATTGTTCCTGGCGACTGTGCGATTGTTCCAATTCCAAAAATTCTGTTACGAACGTTCTCTTGCAGCCGGCATCCTGTAAATTCCGGCAAATCTGAAATGTACGCTTTTCGGAAACATCCTCCACACGTCTCGCCTCCTCTGTGTTTTTATTCTAACGCGATGTTTCCAAAAGAGCAAATACCTTGTTTTTGTATCATGATATGCTTTTCAGGCATAGCAGAGTGTGCTATACTAAATCTATTCAAGGGGAGGTGCCGGGAATGGAAATTCGAGTGTTACGCTATTTTCTGGCCGTTGCACGTGAGGAGAGTATTACAGCAGCAGCCAATTTTCTGCATCTGACACAGCCGACACTTTCACGTCAGATTCATGACCTGGAAGAGGAGTTGGGGCAGCAGCTTCTGATTCGAAAAAGTCATCGCGTGCTTCTGACACCGGAGGGCATGTTGCTTCGTAAACGGGCCGAAGAAATTATTGCGATGGTAGACAAAACCGAAGCCGAATTCAACTCCTTGGAAAACACCATTAGCGGGGATGTCTACATAGGAAGCGGTGAAACCCAAACCATCCGTCATATCGCAGAAATCATCCGGCAGTTGAAAGAGGAATACCCAGCCATTCATTATCATATACACAGCGGAAATGCGCAGGACATTACCGACCGCCTGGACAAGGGATTACTGGATTTTGGCGTTTTGATTCAACCGGCAGACATTGCAAAATATGATTCGCTCCATCTTCCCGGGAAAGATGTATGGGGCGTGATCATGCGCAAAGACAGTCCTTTGGCAGCTAAGGACGCTCTGCAGAAGGAAGATCTGCGAACTCTGCCATTGCTTTGCTCCCGTCAGGCGATTCTTTCCCAGCGCCACGGAAACGCTTTCGCGGAATGGTTTGGTTCAGATTTTGACAAATTGAATATTGTTGCCACCTATAACCTGATCTATAACGCTGCCATCATGGTAGAAGCCGGTGTTGGGTATGCTGTAACGCTGGACAATCTGTCCAATACATCTGCCGCCAGTGAGCTTTGCTTCCGTCCGCTTACCCCGCGGTTGGAGTCCGGCCTGGATATCGTCTGGAAAAAGTATCAGGTCTTTTCCCCCGCCGCAGAGGTCTTTCTGCAACGTCTTCGCGGGACTTTTTCCTGACAGAGACAAGCATCACAATGCTGTTGCTGCAATATACAGCCGCCCCACCATAATGAAAAGGGATAGCCTTATAAGGCTATCCCTTTCTGATTTATACATTTTTCAAAAACACATAAGTGGATGCATCAGATCGTTCCGGTGAAAAAGCAAACTGTAACCGGTCGAAGGCTCGGATTTCTTCCGGTTTTCGCACCTCATGCTCCGCCATATACCGGACCATTTCGCCACGGGCCATCTTGCACATGGTGGCCTTCTCCACCACCTTCCCATTCTTCTCCTCGCCAAATACGCAGGTAACAAAGCGGATAGACTCCGGAAGATAACGGGAAATACAAGTGCTATACTCTTTGGACGCAAGATTTACGATGCAGTCCGTTTCGGCAAAAAGCGCTTTGGCAAGTTGGTCGCCCCAAAACGTATAGATGTCCTTTTTCCCTGCTGCCGGCAATTTTGCCTGCATTTCCAGGCGGTAAGGTGTCACTCCGTCAAAAGGGCGCAACAAACCATAAAAACCTGAAAGAATCCGAAGGTGTTCTTGTACATAGGTCAATTGCTGCTCTGTAAAAACGCCAGGCGACATATACCGGTATTGAATTCCCTCGTAACTCAGAATTGCCGGCGTAAGGTTGTTGTGCAAATCCATTTGCTGCAGCCGTTCCACATTGAGCTGTGCCAACTGATCGTTGCACTTCCAGATTTTCTTGAGCGTATCGTATGATAACGCCCGCATAGCCTGATACAATTGTTCTGTCTTTTCAAGGAACAGGGGCAAATCCTGCCATGGCAAGCTGTCGGTGTCCACATTCATCTTTTTGGCCGGGGAAATGATGATTCGCATAAAAGATTCTCCGCTTCGGCAATTGTTACCTTTGTCTTACTGTTCCCCTGCCAGATAAGCCAGGATTTCCGCCGCATTGGTATCCGGCTTCACTTTGGGCATCACTTTTTCGATGTTGCCTTCCGGATCAATAATATAAGTGGAGCGAACAACGCCCATACTGACTTTGCCGTACAGCTTTTTTTCTTGCCAGACACCATAGGCCTGAATGGCTTGCAGCTCCGGGTCAGAGAGCAAAACAAACGGTAAATCGTATTTCTGCGCAAACTTCAGGTGAGAAGCTACCGAATCTTTGCTGATGCCGATGACCACAACATCCCGGCTGCGGAATCCTTCATAGTTCTGTGCAAAAGCGCAGGCTTGGCGAGTACAGCCCGGTGTATTATCCCGCGGATAAAAATACAAAACCACACGTTTGCCTGCAAAATCGGAAAGACTTACTGCCTTGCCTTCTTTATCCAGCAGGGTAAAATCCGGCGCCTTAATACCTACTTCCAGCATATCCATCGTCCCTTTCTTTTGACGTTAGCTTAGTATAACCTTTTCCACTGTACATCGTCAAGGAAAATCCTGCAATACTGCATCGGCACGCTTCACCAGCCCCCTACTTACAACTGGATTGGCCTGTTGCAATCTTCTCAGATTGCATAAATGAAATTTCCGGCTGAAAGAAAGCCAATAGAACGGTCAGTTGTGCATAGCCAAAAACCAAGTTCCAACCCGTCAGCCTGACTACCGGTCCAGAGTAATTGGGGTTAATCGCATCCCCAGCAAACCTTTTGATCCAGCGCATTATGATTTAATACCTGGTTTCTCTATTGGAAATACCTGTTTATGCAGCATGGTTTGCATTCTCCTGTATATCGCCCATCTCTACCTCCTTGCTGATGACAGTCAGTTTTTCTTTCGTTTCCTGAACAGTAGCCTCATCGGGGATTATTACATAGAGGTTCTGATTCATGGATTACGTACTCGAATAAGAATCACTGCCATCAACACTAAAGCTCTCAATATTCCAGGAACCTCCATCATGCAGTTGCTGGCGCACCGAAGTAGAAATCATTGGTATCCACGCAGGACTGGATGCTGTCCGGGGTCGAAAGGCAGTTAGACAGTACCGCCGGGCTGACAGCTTTTTGCAATACTGTCCCCACAACGGACATCTGGTTTTTGCCAAGCTGGCGGTCGCCTTCCGCAAACGCATGCCGATTGCATACAAAGGCAAGTACCTGTTCTCTATTCGAAGTGTCCGAGATTATTTTGACCGTGTGGATGGTTCGCCAGATGTATGCTCCTATCAACAACCAAAAAACTGCCAAGGCAGTACCAACATCCCTGCTGATTTTGGCCTTGATTCCCATCAGTCTGAAGACCACACCAGACAGAAGAACGAATACGATTACGGCAACCGCCAGATACGTCGCCGTCACAAGGCCAGTCATAGCCACATATCCACAAAGTTCCAGTGTGGCAGCCAAAGTTACTGCCGGGAAAATCCAAGAAATAATCGTTCGTTTCTACCTGGCTTTCCTGTTTTTTCCATACTTTAAGCCAGTAGCTTGTCCGGAGAGTCAAAGCGTGACAGATCCCCCGCTTCAGCCAGGATCATGGCGCCCATGCGGTAGCCAATGCCGGGGATGGTCATGATGGGAGACCGGATCTCGTCCATCATGGTCTCAATCTCTTCTTCAATTTCATGGATTTCAGCATCCAGTTCCCGAATAAGCCGGATGGTATGCTGCAATTCCAGAGATTTGGCAGGCATTCTGGAACCAATGGACATTCGTGCAGCATCCCGAATTGACAATGCCATATCTCGCTTGTAACGGCCCTTAGAGGCCTTCTCCAAAAGAGATTTGAGGCTTGTCAGGTGTGCTCGGGCAACCTGTTTGGCTCCCGGAAACTCCTCCAGCAGGGCATAGACAGAGGCCATGTGGAGCGTTGGAACCAGTTTCTCCAACTCAGGAAACAGGATGCAGACCAGTCTGGAAACCGAGCTTTTCAGCTTGGCGCGCTCTTTTACTTTGTCAAAACGATATCTGGTAAGTTACTTTAGTTCTTCGTTGTGGTATGCTGTATTCGTGTAGGGTTTGAGGCCTGCATCGGATAACAGCATAGCCGCAATTGTTCGTGCATCCACACGGTCGGTTTTGGTCTTTCTGAGGCTGAAACTTTTCCGGTAGAGGTTTGTGCGTAAGGGATTCAAGACATAGGTGGCCAGACCATTGTCCAAAAGAAACCCCAGCAGATTGTAGCTGTAATGTCCGGTTGCCTCAATCCCTACTCTTATTTTGTCCTGAGGTGCGATACAGGCCTGAATCTTCTCCAACAGCGTATGAAAGCCATCCATATTGTTAGAGATGGTGAACACATCCGCCAGGACTTCGCCCTCAGAATTCTGAATAAAGCAGTCGTGCTTGTCCTTTGCCACATCGATACCAACGGAAACGACCATAACCAGTACCTCCAACGGTAAATTTGTGATGCTGTTCCACAGAACACTTTGCTTTTGTAGCCTTGTTCCACATAAACCGTCTGGCGGTATTTAACTGATTAACAAAACTGCAAAGGGCTGTGGTTGGAACCTTTCCAGAACCATCTTGTGGTAGGAGGCGATCACCAATCCACAGCATCCCTTACAGTGTAGCACAGCCCTTGGAGAGGGGCTCTAATAACTACTACTCTATAATACAAGGAAGGGGATGTGGAATTTTGTAACGGAATTTGAAGGAGTATGGTTGAAGGCGCAAAGCCTCCGACGGATTGACAGCAGCAATGTGACCAGCAACTTGAAGCTGACAGACCGGATGGAGGGATTCTTTGGGTCGAAGGAAAAAGCCAATCAATAACACCACCATACCACAACATCAGATCGAGGCGATAGCCCGCTGTATTCTGCCGGATATTTTGGTCTTCTATGAGAGCGAAGAGGGGCAGAGAGAATTTGCAGAGTGGAAAGCAAAGCAAGAAAAAGCAGACATACAAAAGGCACAAAAACGAAAATGGTATAGTAAAATAACAAAGTAGTGTGCCGTTAGGAAGGGTGATGCCCTGCTATTTTAAGCTTATCCTCTGTCTTCTTTCTTGCGTAAAAATCTTTACTTGAATGGATAGAGATGACCTCTTACTCCATTGTGATAACAAGTTACAGTTGAGTGGCATCTAGAATAGAGATTATGAAACCAGAACACTTTCTGTCACAAAAGGTTGCACATCGAGACGTTCTTTGGTCGCAATAATCTCTGCTCTTTGTCCGCGTATAATCGCAAGAACTGGTGGAATATTAAGGCACTGATTATCCGCAATGAGCCACCTATCATGCCATTTAAATGAGTTATTTTTTATGACCCTCCAATTTAGCGAAATTCCTCTTTGTGACAATTCTGTCTGGAGGTTAAAATAATCTGCTTTGGCACTTACGGTTATGTTGTCTGTTCCAGAAATAATAGTAATAGATTTGACATTCTCATACGGCAACCCGTCAACAAGCATTTCGAATCCTTCTTTTCGAAAATGCTTGTCAATCCAGTATATATTCCCTCTGCAAAAACGTATGACCTTGCGCATATTATAAATGTTGCTATATGGCGTGTCTGGTGTGATATAATATTGCGAAATAGGCTCGGTATAATTCCCTGCAAGTTTGACGCAAAATGCTCTATGCTTCTTGTCATACACGACGATACTATATCTGTTTAAGAGCATAAGCAACGAAACCACATCTGAATACGTTATTTCCTGACCGCTAATTCCGTGATAATTAAGGAGAATTCTAAGCTGTTCGACTCCAATTTTCCCTCTTCCATAAAAAGATTGAGAAATCAGATTTACAACAGGATTACGCAATAAGAGTTGTGCTATTCGTTCTCTTGCGGATACCTCATCAGAGTATACAAAAGAAAGCTCAAACAATTCTTTTCCCGATCCAGACAACGTACAGCGATCTTTTTTAATTAGGCCTGCCTGCTCAAAAAATTCTAATACAGGTTTTGCCTGCGACATATCGCAAGTACGAACTATATCTTCTAAAGGCGAACAATTGTTATGTGCAATTCCAATATCGTAAAGAACCGCACTGAGCGTCTTATCGGTTATATGGAAAAGATAGTCATGTGTATTATGCACTTCCCCCATGCTTAATCCACCTTATATACACGTTTAAACATCAAAGCAATCATTTCCTTGACATATTCTGCATCTTCTTTGGTTGTGTCCATCGGCATATATAAAACTACTTTACGCTTATCCCCGAAGGGAATATTCAACGGAGCTGCAAATTCCTTCGCGTCAACTACTGGTGTTCCCCCAATAGTTGACCCGTTTTGGATTTCGGTATTGTTCCCTTCTGAATTTTCAGCATTTATTTCCGTTGGAAAATTTGAGTTAGATTCGATATCCAAACACAAAACGCCGTTTTGAATAATATTAAGCTCTGTGGCCGAATCAACAAATTTCTGTGCAGCATTTTTAGCTGTAGTAGGCAATATCTGATGGTAATTCACCAATAGGTTTTCAATCGTACTTACAGATGGCAAAGATTTTCCGATGAGATCAGGGAGCATCTCTGCGTACAGTTTAGGCGTGGAAAAACATTCAATTTTAAGTGTTCTTAGTGCAGCCTCAGACTCTGTGGGGCGAACTAATCGATAAGCGGGTTCTAATAATGTAAAAGTAAGTCCAGTGGATGTAGAAATCAAGCCAAACTGTTTGGCCGAACTAATGGTGTATCTAAATGATTTTGTGCTGGAACTAACGCCGCACTCTTTTGCGGCTACATCATACGAAATAGGCTTACCACGAGGATAATCCTTAAACTTACCCACAAACTCAATCGCTTGTCCCAAGGTAACTGCGGGATATTCCTTGCTTTTAGGCTTGCTCTTTTTACTTCAGCACTCATTGTATGCCCCCCTTTCATTATTCACAGTATGCTATTAGTCAATATAATTGTCAATAGGGCTATCGAAAAAGCCTATAAGAGCAATTGAAATAGCCTTTCTTCCTGTTTTCCGGCTCACTCGATGTGCTGAATCAAGTTGCCATCAGGCTCGCAGTTCCTTTGTAAGGAATATGCTTCTTCATTACAGACGAGAATTAGTATGCTTTCTTTTACTCGCTGATTAACTATGAACTTGCACAAAGAGAAACAGAGGAGCAAAATAAGATGCGCCATTTCTATTTGGTTATGAAACTTTCTTCTTGCGCAGCCCTCTAGATTTGGAAGTAGGCTCACATCTTATCCCGTTACGGAAATATACGCATTCATAACTTTCAAAGAAAACAAATAATCCGAACCCGTCCCCCACAGGGAAGAACTGGTTCGGATTATATTG
>ERZ809224.282-NODE-282-length-53053-cov-9.647534_pt1 | contig 53053 bp, 40 predicted proteins | sample MGYA00520513_ERZ809224 | MGnify/ENA primary metagenome ERZ809224 (study PRJEB31576, sample SAMEA3212658) | Homo sapiens | biome: human-gut; feature: human gut; material: fecal | place: Sweden | collected 2012 ... | reverse complement strand
TATTCCAGCTGCTCCGGCGGTGTCTGCGGCACCTGCGCACAGCAAAGGCCGGTCAGGATCACATAATCCGCCGTCACGCCTGTAACCGGCTCTGCAGTAAACGAATGCGTCACCGCAAGTGTGCCATCTGCCTGTATCGCCGCCTCTGCGACCTTTACGTCACTGTGCTTCTCATCATTCCAGGCCATAAAAGACCAGGCAATTGCCTCCTGCAGTTCCATCTGGTCTCCTGCAAGCAAGATCCTTGCCCCCTTTAAGGAGCGCTGCGGAATCTGCCCGGAACGCACCGCCGCCTGCGCCCAGTCCAGTTCAAATTCATTTAAAAAATCCCGAAGTAACATAATTCTCCTTACTTTTCCAGATCACATTTAAAGAGTGCTTTCCCGGTATCTGTCACAATCGGCATCGGGGCAAGAACGGATCGATCCCCCGCAGCCGCCGTGCCCGGCTCTGTATAGGTCTTCACCTGCACACCGGATTTCTTCACCTCTGCAGGCTGCAGGGTGAGTCGATGCATCGCCTCTGCCTTTTTCTGGAAAGAGACAATCTTCCGGTCTGCTGCCGGACGTACCGGGGTCTCTGAAGCTTTCGTTGTACCCGGCTGTTCAGACACAGGCACCGTGATCTCTCCCGACTCATCTGCCTGATCGGATAGCTGCGAAACAGCTTCCTCAGACAGATCCGGTTGTTCACACGGCAGGTTATAAATTTCCGCATCTGCACCATATAAAAGAATCTTCGCACAGGTTTCCAGAAGTCCCTGCGGCAATTCCTCCGAAAGCTGTCCCATTCTCCCGATTCGAACCGGCAGCCCATCTTGCGCCAGTGCACAGGCGAAATGCTCAGCCGTCCGCATGCACTGTGCCCGGATATCGCTTCCCGCAGTATGGGAAATATAGCCCAGCTCCTCCTCCCGGAGCGCGTGCGGCGTCCCAAAGCATTTGCCGTAAACCTCATTTCCGGAAATTAAAAGCACTGCGGCCGGTCTTGTCTTTGCAAGGCTCTGCAGCTGAGAAAGAAGCTGCAGTGTCTCCTCCCAGTCCTCGCCCGCCTGCTTCCAGAGTCCTGATGGTTTTTCCCATCCGGCAGGATGCTCCGCCTCTTCAAACGGCGTGCTCCAGTCTTTGTTTTCTTTTTTCCCGGCCTCCCGCCGTCTCCTGGCTGCGGCCCCGCTCCGTTTCTTCTGTGCAGACGGCAGATGTTCCGCTATCGTCGGGCGTGCAAACAAAAGCACATAGTCCCCATCCTGCACATTCTCCACGCCATCCAGCACGCGAAAGCCTGCCCTGCTCGTCTGACTGACGCGCACCAGACTCTGAAAAAAAGCCTGATATTCCGGCCCGTCAATTCCGGCCAGCACAATCCCCTTCTCTGAAAAGGATTTCCAGATCGCTTCACCTGTGTTCTCCATCTATACTCCTCGATTCCCTGTTGTTCCTTATTCCTTTTCCCACGCGCGCATGCTTGCAAGCAGCCGCTCAAACATCTGCGGCAGGTCATATTCCGGCACCCAGCCGAGACTGTGCAGCTTTCCGGCATTGATCAGCATCCGCGAGGTCGGCGCATAGCCCAGCTTCGCGACATCCTCCGGAATATCAAATATAAGCTCTGAACCGCTCTTTGGATAATTGCGGACAAGCATTTCCGCCATCTCCCGGATCGTTCCGAAGGTCGCCTCATTTGAAACATTATAAGCCTCTCCCGCCTTTCCTTCAAGCAGGATCGTCAGCAAACCGCGTACGGCATCAGAGGTATAGCAGTAACAATGAGCTTTGCTTCCGTCTGTGTGCAGCACAATATCCTCACCCTTCAGAATACTGCGCGCCATCTGCGCAAAAACACGGTTCTCCTGCCTTGAAATACCGGCACCAAAGGTCTGTGCCAGCCGGGCTGTCTTCACCGGTACGTGATACTCATGCGCGTAAGCTCCGCAGAGTCCCTCCGCCATCCGTTTTCCTTCCGAATAGCTGCTTCGCACCTGCAGCGGATCAATATAGCCATAGTCCGTCTCTTTTACATTATAATGTTCCGGATCGACCACGCCATAGGCTTCCATAGACGAAAGGTAGACCATTCCTTTTACCTGCTTTTCGCGCGCCAGCTCCAGCAGATGCTCTGTCCCTTTTAATGTCGTCAGAATTGTCTCCACCGGATGCTCCACGAAATCCTTCGAAGCCGTCACACTCGCTCCGTGGAAGATATAATCGACCGGCTCTTCCACCGGAAGCGGCGAGAGGACATCCCCGACGATCAGCTCCAGTCCATATTCCAGAAATGCACTCAGCTGCTGCTTTGCCTTCTCCTTACTGCGCACAACTGCCAGCACATGAAGCTTCAGATCCCGCGCCTCTCCGGCCGCAATCAGTGCTTTTGCCACGAGTCCGCCGATCAGTCCGGTCGCACCGGTCACGAGAATCCGTGCCCCTCGCAGCTTTTCCCAGTCGATGCTGTCATCTGCGGCGATCCGTTCCAGATCCTGCTGCAGTATTTCATCCTCTGTCCACTGTCTCATGCCAATTTCTCCTTCTTATCCACAATTCGTTTCTGATTCCTGCACATTTCCTGTTCATATCCTGTTCTGACTTTTTATCCATCTGCTACACCTCTTACCTAAATTCACGCGATGCCACAAATGGTTAATTACAATCCTCTGTACTATCCGTATCCTTCTTCTTATATCGGTTCATTTTCGCCGCCAGCCGGTTTGTCAGCCCGAAGCCAAATGCCTGCTCATTTTCCTTATACTGCAAAAGTGCACGGAACATATACACATCCTCCGGCGTCGTCACCTTAATGTTTCCACGGTTGCCCATAACCATATGCGGCTTTTTGCCAAGTGCATTGTAAATCGTGCAGGCATCGACCATATTTTCATAGCCCGGGTTCGTCCTACGGATCGCCTCATGTGCCTCCATAATGTCCTTCAGATAAAAGCTCTGCGGCGCCTGTGCGGAGTAGCTCTCCTTGCGCAATGGCAAATCATCCACACTGCAGCCATCGTGACTGACCAGAATCGTCTCATAGCACTGCGTCGATGTAATCGCGCTTCCGTACCGCTTTACCGATGCAATGTTTTCACTGATGACTTCATATTCGACGACCGGACGGACACCGTCATGAATCAGGACGATCGAATCCATCGGATTCTCTTTTGCTGCCCTCTGAAGCGCATGATAGATGGAATCCTGCGCAGTCGCCCCTCCCGGCACGATCGCCGCCATCTTCGTAATCCGGTAATCCAGCACCAGCTGCTGCGCATACCGGATATAATCCTCATTCATAGCCAGATAAATCCGGTCGATCTCCTCATGCTCCTCAAACAGCTGCAGGGTATGGATCAGAATCGGCTTCCCGTTAATCTCAAGAAACTGCTTCGGGACACCCGCTCCCATCCGCACTCCGCTTCCGCCTGCAAATATAATTGCAATATTCATGTGCGCCTGTCCTCCTTTTGATTTATCACATTTCCCTTTATCATTACTGAAGATTTCTCAGCATGTCAATCCGATCAGCTTCAAAATCCGCTCTGTCGCCTGTCCGTCGCACGCTCCGGTATAGGTCTGACAAAAGTCCTCCTGCTCTGCCCGGTGCGCTTCGGCGTATGCCGCGCTTCCCTCAATCGCTCCGGCAAGCGCCCCGCCATCCTCCACAACCGGAAACGGCATGCTCCGGTAATCCAGATAAAAGCCCCGCTTTGCCTCATACTCCGCAAGATCCGGAGAAAACAACACAAGCGGCTTTTTGTAAAGAAGATAATCAAACATCACGGAAGAATAATCGGTAATCAGCACATCTGCCACCGCAAACAGCTCCTCCGTCGGAATCGTACAATTGGATACCCGGCCGTGTGCATCGATGTGCGGATGGGCCTTGATGAGCAGCTGCCAGTCATCTCCGAGTGCAGCCGCCGCCCTTTGAATGTCCGAAAGCCCGATAAGATACGGCTGTGCCGCATTCCCACGGAAGGTCGGCGCCCATACAACAATCTTTTTTCCTGCCGCCTCCGGATGCTGCGCATAAAACTGTTCTTGGCAGCGCGCATTCCATTTCGGATCAAAGTAATAATCCGTCCGGCTGATGCCCGTTGCCACGATCCGCTCCTGCGGAATACGCAGAGCATGCGCATGTACCGGGACACAGACCTGCGCACTCATCGTCAGATACGAATAATTTCCAAACATATTTCCCCGATAATTTTTCGGAATGTCCTCCCCGGTATCAAAGGCGATCTTCTTCATCAGGCCACAGGAATGCCAGAGCTGTACCAGCGTCGTCTCCGGACGCTTTTTACAGGACGCCGCCGGGAGAAAGTAGTCACAGATAAACACATACTCCGCAGTCGCATATGCCCGCATAAAACGCACAAGGAAGCGCAGCATCGCACCAAATCCAAGTGTCCCGAAATCCGCCACAAACAGCTCAGGTTCCTTTCCCTCTTCCTTTAGTGTTTCATACATCCGCCGCATAGAAAACGGCATCATTGTGTGATGCGCATCTGCCATCAGTATTTTACCCTTCTGCACCGGGCGCCGCGCCCAGAAGCGATAGAGCATCGGCAGACACACGTTCTGCAGAAGCATTTTGATATATTGTCTGATTCGGAACATAGGTATCCCTGCCTTTCTTACTATCTTCCGACGCAAATCGGTTTTCCACCGGTGCTACCGCTTCCTCTGGTACTCCAACGCATCCTCAAAGATCCGCCGGCAGTTCTCATGATCGTCAAACGCAAAAAATGCATCCTGCCGCGCGCGATAAAATTCCTTCAGCGCACAGGAGCGCTGCAGATAATCAATCAGCGTATCGACGAGCTGTTCCGTCTCTGTGCAGATCTCTCCGAATCCCATCGTATCATAGAAGAAACCGCCCTCCACGTAATGCGGAGGAAGCTTCGGCGGATGGAAATAGACGACCGGCTTTCGCATATACGCAAAGTCAAACTGGATCCCGGAATAATCTGTCACCATCAGGCTTGCCTCCGTCAGCAGCTTCTCGTAATTGCTCTCTGCCGCAGAGAGAAGCTCCACATTTCCATGCACCTGAAAATCATCCTTCTGCGCACTGATGACCGGATGCAGTAAAAACAAAATCCGGTAACCTGCCTCTTCGGCCGCTTTTTGAAGCCGCTCATTTTCCAGCAGGGACTGAAAAATTTTAAAATAATCCGTCTGTTTAAATTCCGGATTGTACGGCCTCGTGCTTCCCATGACCGGCGGCATCGCAATGTACGCCCTCCACGTCGGCGCGATCAGGATCTGCTTCTGATCACGGTTTACCAGCCCGTCATAGCGCGCCAGTCCGGTCAGCCGCAGCACCTCCGGTGCGTAATCGTAGGCCGGTTTTGACAGATTCTCGATCTCATATTTAGACGCACAGTAATAGCGCTTGTTGTTATTGATGATCCGGTTGGAGTCCACGGTCAGGTCCTGTACCGACAGCCCGTGCTGAATACACGTATTGACTGCACGGATCCGATCCTGCACGAACCGCACCTCCCATTTGGAAAAACCACAAAAGGAATGCACGGCACTATGTGTGGCAAAGATCATCGACGCATGCAGATACAGCAGCCGCTGCTTCAGGCTCTGATACGCCACCGGCGCACAGCCCTCCCGCACAAGCCGCTCATAATCCGCCACATCCTTCCGGATCACATACACCGGAGTAATCCCGTCCGTCTTCCGCGTCCGCATATATTTATAAAAATATTCGCCACAGTCGCCGCCCTTGTAAAGCTTGTCAAACGTCACCCATATATTTTTATGTCCGTACACCGGGTAGGTCAGCCAGTAAAGTGCACGCACGGCAAACATCCGCTTCGAGCCGTACGGCGCGCGAAGAATTTCCTTCATCAGCCGCAGCTCCTGTGCCATGCGCGATGCCCTGCCCGCGTGTCGGATGCGGATCGAAGAGACCGCCGGAAGCTTCTTTTGCTGCTCATTTCCACAGGGATCCATGATCCCGCCCCGCTCCAGCGTTACCATGTAGCTGCCAAAGCACCAGTAGGAATGCTGAAGGGTTGTTGTAATCTTTGCCTCATAATCGGTTGATACAATTGCAAGCGGAATCTGATTTTTCCCATCGGTAAATACAAAAGAAACGCTCGTATCCGAAGAAAGTTCCTGTTTTGGTATCTTCACAGCAAAGGTTGCCTTCTTCACCAATGGCTCTCCGAAAAAATCAGCTTCTGAAAATCGCCGGGTTCTCTCCGGCTCGAACATCTGTCCATTATAAAGTGCTTTTAATTCAAACCGATCCGCAAGAAACTGATCGACCGATACATCCACTCTCCAGATCCCATGATCATACTCCATCAGATCCAGCATGACCATCGGGATCAGATCCTTTACTGCCTCGCTCTTCCGTTCATACTTCAGGCACATCAAGGCAGACCAGGTCAGATAAAGAAGCCTTCGCTCTTCCTGCACATGCTCATCCGGCGTAATCAGTTCATCTGAAATATTCCAGAGCACCTCTGTGCAGACAGAACAAAACCGCTCTAAATCTGCACCACACAATGCCCCGGTATTGCGGTTCCCTTTATTTGCCATCAGACAGTCCCGAAGCTCCACAAGAAGCTGCGCCTGCACAAAAAGCGGCACCTGATTCTCACCATATTCAGCCAGCACCTGCTTCCAGCGCGCTTCCTGCTGTTCATACCAGGATGCTCTGAACCAGGCATCCGGCAAAGAGCCAAAATCCGGGTATGTGCGATTTCCATGGAAATACGCGTTCTCTACATACAGAACACTCCCGTTTTCTGCAATTTTCCGGCTAAGTGAAAACCTGTCCCAGCGCGCAAGCAGCGTTTTGACATCGAGCACCTCGTCAGGCTCGCTTTTCCACAGACTCGTTCGGATCATGCTGCCGTTCATGCTCGCCGGAAGCTTCAGAATCTGATTTACTTTTGTCACATTTCTCTTTTTGCCCGTCAGCGACTCAGCCCTTTTTACAACGGTATGAGGCGTTACATTTGAAAGCAGTAGGATATTCTCCTGATTCGAATCCTCAAGGAGGGAAAGCAACTGCCCCAGTGTCCTTCCCTCATAGTATTCGCCTGCATCCAGCACGGTGACAAAATCCGCCAAAATCTTTTGATTTCTGTCAAAACTTATATACGGATACTTCCGTTCGTACACAGCTGCCTGCTTTTCTGCTCCTGCGAAATCCGCTGCGATCACAAGCTCACATCCTAGATCCGGCAACGGATTATCCGTCTGACAGGATCGAAGTGTCTGCTCCAGTTTTTCGCACGCTCCGCTCCAGCGAACAATAATCATCATTCTGCTCATAGTTTTCCTTCCGCCTGACAATTACTTTCTGCCAGCTTCATTCACTGCATCCAATGCAGCCCGGATCACCTTGTCCATATCGTAATATTTATACTGTCCGAGCCGCCCGCCGAAAATGACATCCTTTTCCTTTTTGGCAAGCTCCGCATACTGCTCATACAGTGCGCTGTTCTTTTCATCATTAACCGGATAATACGGCTCAATTCCCGGCTTCCATTCCGTCGAATACTCTCTCGAAATAATTGTAAAATCCTTCGGATGCTCCCGCTCCTCTTCCGGTGCAAAATGCTTGTGTTCAATCACCCGGGTATACGGAACCTCTCGCTCCGTATAATTGACTACCGCATTCCCCTGATGGTTCTCCTCCTCCAAGCGTTCTGTCTCGAATCGTACTGTCCGATATTCCAGATGTCCGTAGCAATAGTCAAAATATTCATCGATCATACCGGTATAAACGACCTTTTTGAACATCTCCGGATGCTCCTTCCGGTATGTGAAAAAGTCGGTCTCGAGCATTACATCGATATTATCGAGCAGCTTCTCTACCATCTGCGTATAGCCACCGACCGGAATTCCCTGATATCGGTCGTTAAAGTAATTGTTATTATAAGTAAAACGCAGTGGAAGCCGCCGGATGATAAAAGCCGGAAGCTCCTTACAGTCCCTCCCCCACTGCTTTTCCGTATAGCCTTTGATCAGCTTCTCATAGACATCCTTCCCGACCAGTGAAAGTGCCTGCTCTTCCAGATTTTTTGGCTCTGTAATATGCAGATCTGCGATCTGTTCCTGAATCTTCGCCTGCACCTCCTTGGGCGTACGCAGATTCCAGAGGCGGCTGAACGTATTCATGTTAAAGGGAAGATTGTAGAGTTCATCCTTGTACACAGCTACCGGTGAGTTGATATAATTATTAAATTCGGTCAGCTTGTTTACATAATTCCACACCTGCTTGTCGCTCGTATGGAAAATATGCGCGCCATACTGATGCACCTGAATGCCGTCGACATCCTTCGTATAAACATTTCCTCCGATATGATCCCGCTTATCAATGACCAGACAGCGTTTTCCCTTTTTGGTCATTTCAGAAGCAAACACCGCACCATACAGTCCGGCGCCCACAATCAGGTAGTCATATGGTTTTTTCGCTTCTCGAAGCTTTCTTCGTTTTTCTTCTTTTTTCTCTTTTGCAATCCGGTCCTGCTCCTCTTTATAGGCATTGCATACAAGCTCGGACGGGCCTGCCATGCGCACAACACCTTTATCGAGCCATATCGCATTGTCGCAAAGGTTTTTCACGGTCTGAATATTGTGTGAAACGAACAGGAGTGTCGTTCCGCCTGCCAGCATCTGCTGCATTCGCTCCTGACAGCGGCGACGGAAATTGTAATCTCCGACCTCCAGCACTTCATCAACGATCAGGATATCCGGATTTACTACCGTTGCCACTGAAAATCCAAGTCGCGCCTTCATACCGGAGGAAAAATTCTTGATCGGAGAATCCAGAAACTTTTTCAGATTCGCAAACTGCACAATCTCATCAAAATGCTCATCCATAAATTTTCTGGAATGTCCCAGCACCATACCGTTCAGGTAAATATTCTCCCTGCCTGTCAGATTTCCGTCAAAGCCAGCGCCAAGCTCGATCAGCGGTGCAATGGTTCCTTTTGTCGTCACCGTACCCTTATATGGCTGCAGAATTCCGCTGATCGTCTTGAGCAGCGTGGATTTTCCGGAGCCATTCGTACCGATCAGCCCCCAGGACTCTCCCTTTTTTACCTTCAAAGAAACATCCTGCAGTGCAAGAAACTCCTGAAACATTAGCTCGTGTTTCATCAATTTGATCGCGTATTCCTTCAGATTGTCGACCTTCTCGCTCGCCAAATTAAAACGTATCGACACACGATCAACGTCTATTACATAGTCGTTCATTTTTTCTCCTTTATTAGATGTACAAAATAAACTTATCCTTCGCCTTCTGGAAGCAGCACACACCAATGCCAAGCATCACAAATGCGATGATCCAGCCACCGAAAAACACTCTTGGTCCCGGAAGTCTTCCATAGTAAATAAGATCCCGAAACTGTGCCACATAGTAGTAAAGCGGATTAAAGCCCTTGATCAGAATCACCAGCGGCTTCACATCTTTCAGGGCATCCAGCGGATACATGATCGGTGTCAGATACAGCCACGCCGTAAGCACCGCGTTATAAATGTACTGCATATCCCTGAAAAAGACTGTAAGTTCTGCCAGCAAAAACCCAAGGCCACAGCAGAAAATATACAGCTGCAAGATGACCACCGGACAGAGCAGAAACTGCCAGTAAAATGGTGCACGTGTCACCACCATAACGATCAGCAGCGCTCCCATCGACAGCACCATGTCAACCATACAGCTCGTCACCTTTGCAAACGTAAAAATATATTTCGGAATATACACCTTTTTCAAGAGCGCCGCATTTCCGGTCACGGATTTCATCGCATTCGTCGTGCTCGCCTTCAGAAAGTCGTAGAGCATACGTCCGGTGAACAGATAGACCGGAAAATTCTTGATCGACTTATTAAATAGATTTGAAAATACGACCGTCAGGACGATCATGATCAGAAGAGGGTTCAGCACACTCCAGAGATATCCGAGAAAGCTTCTTCGATATTTCAGCTTCAGATCTCTTTGTACCAGCTCCCGAACCAGATCCTGATACTTAAAAAAAGTTTTTATTCGATATTTCAGCAGATTCATAATCTCTCCTTTATCTTAAACGTCTTTGCCTCCAACATCTTATCACAAGCTGCTCCGCTCTTCAAACTCTTTTATACGCTTCTTATTTTCTGCCTCCTTCTCTACAAGACGGTTGTAATTGCCATAGGCACGGCGGAATTTTCTGCGCAGCTTTGCCTGATACTCCTCCGGCGAAGTCCCTTCATATGGAATCAGCTGACTTTCCAGCTGCTGATATGTATACGGCTTTGCAAGATTATCCGGACACAGTACCCTCTTCAATGCAGCAAACAGGGTCGTATAGACGCTCATAAGGTACTCTTCCTTCTGCTCCACGCCTTCCGCAAGCGCTTCCTCCATTTTATCGACAATCTGTTCCGCTGTAATCGTTTCTGCGTACAGCACTCGATTGTCATATCCGATATTATGATAAAAGCCTCTTACCTTATTGTTCCAGTTAATCCCGATGGAAGGAACGCCAAGCGCAAACGAAATGATGCTCGGATGCAGTCGGCAGGAAATCACCGCGTCGTATTCGCTGATCTTTCCCACAAGCTTCTCCGGCGTATTCACATTAAATACGGCTTTTTCCGGAGCTACACCGCAGTCACAGATCAGATGATCCAGGAACGCCTCATCAGAGCAGTGCCCGCTTGTAAGCAGCTCATATTCATATCCGCGCTGCTCCAGCTCCTGTATCACCTGCATCCACAGCTCTGACGCTTTTTCCCTTGGTAAATCAATCTGATTGTCGGTAAATCCTGCCGAGCGCAAAATAAATACGCCGATCTTTTTCTTTGTCCCTTTTTCTTTTGTCAGATATGGGCGAAATACCGCTCTTGAAAAAACAGCCGGATCTGAAACGGTGCCGATCTCAAGCTGCGTATTCTCCTTATATTTAAATTTTTCCAGACTGTCGAAATTATCCCGTGTCGTAATCATAAGCACATTCGGCTTATTGATCACTTCCTCAAGCAGCCTGCATTTTTCATTTCCCTCGTCATAGCGATCCACGCCAACTGCCGCAAAAATCACCGGTTTCCCATACTTTTCTGCCAGTTCAATCGTCCGTGCAGTCCTCGCGTAAATCGGCTGATATAAATAATTAAATACCGGTGTACCGCCAAACACCACCACATCGCAGTCTTTGATTGCGTTTTCTGCTGGAACCAAATGCTCCCCTGTCGCAACCTCATATGGTTTTCTGACCAGGGTGGCCGGTTTGCTGTTAATCCGGTAATTCGTAATTCCGAGATTCTTCATAATCATATACAAAAGAGAACGGTCACAGGCCTCAATCACCTGGTCTCCAGTATTGTCCGAATCCTTATTGGTCAACAAGAGTATCTTATACTTTTTCTCATGATCCTCTATTCCGAGTGTCATCTGCGCTGCTTTTTTTGTATACTTTTTCAATGCCCCGCGAAGGCCGTTTTTCTGAATATTTTTTTTGATTGACTGCAGATTCATCTTTTCGACTCCCCTCTGTGTTTTTTTCAGTATAACAGATTCTGGTTTTTCCGGCAAGACGGCAGGCTTCCGATCCAATGTAAGTTGCGCACACGAAAAGAAACTGTTATAATTTCACCATCGAAATTTACTTTATTTTTTCAAGAAAGGCATATTTTTATGAACAAATATCAAATCACTGTCATTTATGCCGCGCATAATAAAGACCACGTAACTGCTTTTCCGGCGCAGACGATTCCTGCTTCAAAGATTCAGGTCATTCCTGTCTGTGAAAATGATAATTTTCATCCAAGAAAGCAGGCACTTAATGCGATAAATCGTGCACTTGGCACATATACCATTTTACTAGATGAGCAGGATCAGTTCTCCGAACAGTTCCTTGCACAGCTCATTTCCAGCCTGGATGGATCCGACTCTGCCTTTGTCCTTCCAAAGCAACAGTACCAGTCTACCATTCATCCGGGCAATCAGACATCTTCTCTCTCTCCTTTTTCCGGAAAGGAGGACGTGATTGATGTCCGGACAGCACCTGGCATACTGCCATTTGAGCTGGCCGGGATTCTGTTCCGCACGGAGATCCTGCAGCGGCTTCTCCCGGACTGTCTTACCAGTGAAGAGCCGGAAAAACTGTTGTTTTTAAAGCTGCTGAGTGCATATCCCATCTTCTCTTTTGCCTCCGATGCCGGGCTGACGTATGCCTGGCCACGTGAATCCGACTTTCTGTATGATCCGCGCAGCTATTCCAAAGACTGGTACCTTGCACCTCTGCAAAAATTCCTGCTGCCGCTCCTGCAGGCTCAGATACCCGGTCTGTCACCTGTATTGCTGCAAAAACTCGCACTTATCATGATACTATGCCGATTGCTTCCCAATCTAAACAATCGTGACCGCGGACTTTTTACAAAAGAAGAAATTTTTCCGGACTATATGCAGCTTCTCACCCGTATCCTCTCCTATGTGGATGAGGAGATTATCATCCACAGCCCGCTGCTTTCTTCCGGACATGTACTGACCCTGAAATTACTACTTCTGCGCATTAAAAAGAATGACTACACCTGGTATCCGGATACCGCTGACCGCGACGGCGCACTTGTCCTGCTCGACAACGATCTTTTATTTGCCGGGCTCTCAGATCTGCACGTGCAGCTTTCCCTGATTGACTATGCAGACGGACACCTTGAAATTGATGGTTCCATACCGGATTTGTACCATTCAAAGGATCTTTCTCTGTACGCTGATTTTGACGGCGTCCAATATCCGGTATGCTACAACAGCCGGTATTCTCTTTCCAAGTGCTTTCACATCACTTACGCAAAGCTGAATACCTTCCATGTTTCCATCCCGGTACCGCCCTCTGAAAAGGATCGTATTCTGCAGTTTTATCTCGTTACCTCTGACCATAAATATGTCGGAACATTAGGATTTCCGAACTATACCAGCCGCTTTTCCAAGGCATTTCCGCATGCCTACTGGCGATTTGGTACCTGTTTTTCGTTCCGAAGCGGAAACAGCATTCATATTCAGCCTGCCCGCAAACTCAACACGCTCTATCACGAGCTCCGTCTCTGGCGGGAAATCTGGTTAAAAAAAGACGGCGCTTACCGTCCGCAGCTTCCTTTGAAAATTCTGAATTTTCTTCTGCGCCCCTATTTTTCCCGTAAGCGGATCTGGCTGTTTTTTGACAAAATTTATAAGGGCGGAGATTCTGCAGAATATCTTTATCGTTACTGTAAAAAACAGAAGGATGGCATAAAAAAATACTATCTGCTGGATGAGCAGGTTCCGGATTATACCCGTATGAAGCAGGATGGTCTGCGTCCGCTGAAACGCGGCTCGCTCCTGCACCGGCTCGTGTTCCTGAACGCCGATATCGTGATCGCTTCCAATTCAACTGTGTTTCCATTCAACGACTACACATTTGACACCTCTTTCCCGATCCGGGGTGAGGTTCACTTTGATGTGGCCTGCGTACAGCATGGAATGTCCATCCAGAAAATTGCGATCGCCCAGAACCGGCTGCGTGACAACATCAAGCTGTATTTCTGTGCTTCCAAATATGAAATTGAGAATCTGTCCAAGCCAATTTACGACTACGCCGATTACGACATTCTGAAGCTGACCGGTGTCCCGCGCTTTGACGGACTTCATGACCGGCATCAGAAGATCCTTCTGTTCTCGCCGACCTGGCGTATGAACTCTGCAATGCCGGTATCCGCAAGCGAGGGGGTTGCCCGCGATTACAATCCAAATTTCCGACATACCGACTATTTCAAGGTCTACAACAGCCTGATGAACGATCCGCGGCTCTTAGCTGCTGCCCGTCAGTACGGTTATCGGATCCAGTATGTGCTCCACCCGATCGTAAGCCCGCAGGCAGATGACTTTACAAAAAATGACCTCGTAGAGATCATTCCTTCGACCGGTGCAATGAGCTATGAAACACTGTTTTGTGAGGCCGCTTTGATGGTCACAGACTTTTCCGGCGTCCAGTTCGACTTTGCCTATATGCGCAAGCCGGTCGTCTACCTGCATCACAATGATATCCCGCAGCATTATGAGAACGGGACCTTCTTCTATGATACGATGGGCTTCGGTGAAATCTGCCATACAAATGATGAACTGATTGATGTGCTCTGCGAATATATGAAGCATGATTGCGTCATGCCGCAGATGTACTGGGAGCGTGCGGATGATTTCTTCGCCTTCTCTGATGATCGCAACTGCGAGCGCATTTATCCGCACCTGCTTGCACACGAGGAGAAGATCCATGCGAAGAATCATAAATAATCCACCGAAGCCTCTCGAGAAAGCCATCCGGATACACACAGCTATGAAAGCTGTCTGATAAAATTATAGAAATAAAAAGCAGGAAAACCGCCACTCAGGAGTGATGGATCATATCACTCCATGAGTAATCGTTTTCCTGCCTTTTTCACATGTCACATCTATGAGAAGATGTCACTCTTTCTTTTCCACATTCTCGCACGTGATGCATTCCTGCCACGCGCCCTTCTTATCTTTACTGCTTCGCATACTTCTCAATAATTCCGAGCACGATCTGTACCGCCACATCCATGCCCTCTGCCGTGATATGCTCAAATGGGCCGTGGAATGCATATCCGCCGGTGCCAAGATTCGGACACGGCAGACCATCATAGGACAGACGTGCACCGTCCGTGCCGCCTCGAACCGGTGTAACCTCCGGCTCATAGCCAAGCTCCCGCATGACTGCCTGCGCATTTTCGATCAGGTGCATGCACGGCTTGATCTTCTCCGCCATATTCTGATACTGGTCAGTGATCGTCAGTGCCACCGTACCTTCCCCGTACTTCTCATTTAACGTCTTTGCAATCAATGCGAGCGTTTTCTTCTTTGCCTCAAATGCCGCGTTGTCGTGATCTCTTACGATATAGTGCAGCTCTGCCTTTTCGACATTTCCGGACATCGCACACAGATGGTAAAAGCCCTCGTACAGCTCCGTGTGTTCCGGACGCTCACATGCCGGAAGCATGGAATTGATCTCCATCGCCACGATCGACGCATTTACCATCCGATCCTTTGCCTCACCCGGATGGATGTTCACACCGTTCACCTGAAATTCTGCACCACAGGCGTTAAAATTCTCATAAACGACTTCCGCCTCATAGCCGCCGTCCAGGGTATAAGCGTAATCCGCGCCAAAGCCCGGGATATCAAACAGATCTGCGCCGCAGCCGACCTCCTCATCCGGTGTAAATGCAATGCAAACCTTTCCGTGCGGACGCTCTCCCTTCATAAGCTCCTGCACTACGGTCATGATCTCTGCCACCCCGGCCTTGTCATCTGCCCCGAGCAACGTCGTACCGTCCGTCGTGATCAGCGTCCGCCCCTTTAAGGACGGCAGATGCGGAAACTGCTTTACAGAAAGCACCCGTCCGCTTTCGCCAAGCTTCACATCTTTACCGTCATAATTCTCAATGATCTGCGGATGAACGTTCTCCCCACAAAAATCCGGAGCCGTATCCATATGAGCGATAAAGCCCAACTTCGTACAGTCTTCATAGCCCGGTGTCGCCGGAATCGTTCCATATACATAGCAGTGTGCGTCTACAAATGCATCCTCCACGCCCAGCTCCTTCAGCTCCTCTGCCAGCTGACGGGCCAGGTCAAACTGGCGCATCGTCGACGGGATCTGCTCCTGTCCATCCTCGCTGGTCGTATATACCTTTACATAGTCTAACAATCTTTCATACGCTCGCATAATTTTGTCGTTCCTTTTCGTTTCTTCCTTATATTGCTCCGGATCCATCCAATTCTTGTTCGTGTCTTGTTCGTGCAATTGCGTTCCCGTCCGGCTTAATCCAGTCTGCCGCGTTTGTGCTTGATATATTCCATGATCAGCTCTACGGAATTGTCGATGCCAAGCGCACTGCTCTCGATACAGAGATTGTAGCTCGTTGCCGCACCCCACTGCTTCTCAGACTGAAAATTGTAATAGTTCGCACGCTTCTTATCCGTCTTTACCAGCATATCACGCACCTTTGCATCCGGCAGCTTATACTCCTCAGCCACACGTGCAGCCCGGAAATCCTTGTCTGCATGTACAAATACGCTCACAAGCCCCGGATGGTCACGCAGAATATAGTCCGCGCATCGTCCGACGATGACGCAGTTCTCCCGCTCTGCAAGGCGGCGAATCGCATCGTAGTTTGCCTGATAAATCTGCTGATCGATTGTCGGTCCGGTATACATTACAGAAGGATAAATATCCATCACAATCGAGTACAAAAGGCTGTTCGTCGGCTTCTCATCGTAGCTCTCGAGCACCTTCTCGCACAGGCCGCTTTCTTTTGCGATCAGCTTGATCAGCTCCTTATCGTAGAACTTGATACCAAGCTTCTTTGCCAGCTTCTCACCGATCTCATGTCCGCCGCTTCCAAACTGTCTTCCAATCGCTATGATTAAATTATTTTCCATATACGTCCCTCCTGTCTGATTTCCTGTCCCGCCGAATCTCCGCATGTAAAACGGACATTCACAATCCATCCCTGCAGCTCTTCTGACAGGGCCTAGCTTCGCTGCTCGCTCATAAACGCTTCCATCCACAGGACATCCTTTTTTCCGAATCAGTTTCAGAAATATCTTATTTCTAATCGTAGTATAGCATATTTTTTCTGATTTGTGTGTTAAATTTGTAAAATATTCGTTTAGATTATCTTCTTTCTGCAATATAGTAAGTTTCTTTCCCTGCTTTATTCAGATAATCCGCAACTTTTTTCAGATCCGTTCCCATAAAATTATTCAAAAACCCTTTTTTAAAGGCTGTGCGAACAAAAATCGCACAGCCTTTCGTTTCGTCGATACTGTTTTATTTTCCAAAATCCTTTGCAAACAAAATCACATAGTCATTTTCGTCGTAACGCTTCTGTCCCATTTTCATCTTGCGAAAAAAACCGTTCGCGTGATTGATCGCCTTTGCAACCATATCAATGACGTCTTTGATCGTAACCGGCTCATTGTCATTCGCCTTTACGGCCGCCAGCGCCGAAATCTTTTCATACAGGGCGTCCCATCCTTCGTCACCGATCATGTAGTCCTGCTCATTCGCGTAGATCTGACCGAACATCTCCAGCTCCTCCACTGTATAGTCCGGAATATAAATCTGTGCTGTAAACTTCATCGTAAATCGCGGGTGACGCATCAGAAGCTCATGTACGTATTTCTGCTCATCCTCCAGGATCAGAATCAGTCCGTCGGTGCGGAACTCCATCGCCGTCGTCAGCTGATCGACGGTCTCATCATCAAGATCCCCGGCTTCTTCAATGATCAGCGTGCCACCTGCGATCTTTGCAACCGTCGCAGCGATATCCTTCTTGTTCAGATCTGCCGCAAAAATCTTCGCCATCTTTACGACCTGGCTGCCACGGTCCTGTGCGATCGCTTTTGCAAGATTCATCGCCAGCGTCGTCTTTCCCGAACCATGCGCACCAAAAATCAGAATATTACCACTCTTTGAAGTACGGTCATCACCCTTGGACTGCGCCTGAATAATTGCATTTGCGATCTGATCCTCCAGTTCCGGAATCTCGGTAAACCCGCTGAACAGTCCGCGCAGATGCTCAGGAATCATCAGGTAATCGTCGTCATAATACGGCTCCTCCGGCTCCCGGTAATCCTCATCTGACTCCTGCGGACTCTCCTCATCTGAAGCATCCCAGTCTTCCTGTGCATCCTCATAATCATCATATTCCGCTTCCGGATACACCGGTGCATTCTGCCGCAGCTCCTGCATCTTCTCTTCCATCGGAGTATCTGTCTCCTCCGGTATCTGATGACACACCTCTGCCTGTGGCTGCGCATCTGTCTCTGCAGCTTTTTGCCGTGTCACATCTGCCATCTCGGTACGTTCATCCCGGACGCACATCGCAGCTCCTGTATGCAGATCCTTCCTAGCTGCCTCCAGAAGCTCCTCACGGGACGGCGCTTTGCGTGTCGCGCCAAGATCCGGCGATACATCCTCCTGATTCTGCGCTGCGACAAATCCCTGTGCTTCTGCCGATGCAGCCCTGACAGCAGGACCTGCATCCTCTGTATAAGTCGGGAGGGAGCGTTTATTGCGCAGCAGCCTCTCCGGATTGCTCGTGTACTGCAAAGCCTCTCGCTGTGCGTCTGTCAGATCCTCGACCGCCGCCTCTGCCACGCTTCTGCGCGGAAGCGGACGGCGTATCGGGCGCTCCGCACCGGTCTCAGCCGGAGCCTCCGTTACCGTTTCTTCCTCATAAGCAGCTTCCGATTCATCTTCCGTATCGTCTGCCTTATCTGCGGTCACTTCTGCCTCTGCCGACTGCTGCTCCGCCACAGATGCCGCTGCCTCATCTGCTGCCTGCGGTACCTCTTCCTCTTCTTCAGCAGTCGCTGTGGCTTCTGTCGCGTTGCTCTCCGGCTCCTGCACAGCCGCCGGAATCTCTTTCTCCTCCGCTACCGGCTGTTCTGCCGAATGGCCTGCCCGGGCTGCCGCATAGTCTTTCCCTTTCTCTCCCATTGAAAGTAAAATATCATCAATCGAAAGCTTTCCCGCTGTCGGAATCTGTGTATTCGGCACCTCGACCTTCTGTGTCATGCGCGGACGGCTCTCTACCGATGCCGGTACATCCTCCTCCGGAATTTCCGGCCGATGACCTACACCGGATACGATTTCTCGCATACTGCGCACCAGATTCACCTGAAGCTCCTCCGGATTGAGTGGCTTCGGCGTCGGTGCAGGTGCCGGAACGGTTTCCGGCTCATCCGGCTGCTCAGCCTTATGCGTCTGTGCCGTCACTTCTTCCGCAATTTCTTTTTCCGTCTCAGCGATGATCTTCTCCGCCATCACTTCCCCGTCGGTACTTCCGAGATCGACCACCGGCTCCGGCGTCGGCTCTGCCGCCGCTGCCGACTCATCCGGCTGTTCATGCTCTTCGTGCTCTTCCTCCTGCTCCAGACGGCTCTCTGCTGCCTCCTGCATGCATTCCTCATAAATCTGCTGCTGCTTCGGCGTGAGCGCTGCGTATTTCCGTTTCAGCTCCAGCGCCTTCTGTACATATTTTCCGCTGTGGAACCAGAGCACCAGATCATCGCAGGCTGCCAGACACTTCTGCATCTGTCCGGCCTGCCGGTACAGCTTTGCGAGCTCATATGCCCAGCGCTCCGTATACTCCTGTCCAAGATACTCCTCCAGAATCGCAATCAGTTCCTCAACAGAGCTGCCTCTGCCACGATACAGCTTATATTTTAAAATATAGCGGTTGTTGTCATGCGGAGCTGCCTGTACATACTCTGTATAGTATTCCAGTGCCTCATCATACTCCTGAAGTGCAGTCGTCACCTCGACCAGCCGGTACAATACATTTCTTCCCACCGGTGTTTTTCGGTAGGCTCTCTCCAAAATGCGCTTACTGTCCGGCAGCCGTCCTGCCGCCTCATATATCTCACTAATCAGACAAAGTGTCCGGACATTCCGGACTCTCTTCCATTCAATCGTATCGGCTAGATTGGCAGCCTCTTCATAGTCGCCCTGATCTACCAGTTTATCAATCTCTTCGAGTTTGAGGTTGTACTCGTACTTATCCAATTTTTTCACCCCGTCTATCTTCACCTTTACAGGTATTTTCATCTTAATGAATGTCCAATATTTCTGCTTTAGTGTACCATACCTGTATTTCCTTGTCAAAACCTCCTGCCAGAAAAATATGGAAAAAAAGAGAGATGCGAGCGTCGCACCTCTCTTCTTTTCATTTCATTTACATATTCTGTTTTTCTGTTTATTTATTGTTACTTTATCTGATAAAATAGTGATTATTTTCAGGTAACTAATTGGAGAGCTTCTTTCCTGCGATTCATTTATAAGAGATACAATCGTTTCTTTACACGTACTGTTCTGTTATAAATCATGCGGCATATCTCCGGCCTCGATCTGAATATTTCTTTTCTTCTGATACAGACAATTCTCAATCCGCAACTGATTGTCCTCTTGAAAGGTATCAGGGGACTTGCCTGAATCAAATTTCTGACACAAAGTCTTCAAATCAATGGTCTGCGAATGACCTCTTTGGAACTATTGTCTTCCTCAGGCAACCTCTTTTTGTCCCGGTCTACGCATCCCATTCATTTTCTATTTCAATGTGCCATCTGTGCCGGATATCTGAATTTTGTCTTCTGGGGCTGAATCCATCAGGCTGTGCCTATCTGTATCAGGCTTATCCGTTTCTGATATAGAATAAAAGACCACCGGTAAGCACGACCACTTGGCTCATTGCTCACGGGAATAAACGGAAAAATGTGCTCGGTCAGAGGATTCCACTCTCTCCAATTCTCGCTTCTCTACGATATTCGAATCAGCTCTGACTGAGGTCTTTTCTACAGGAAACATTTTCCCGACCGCATGTGCTGCTATCACTTTCTGAGACTATCTCCATTGGAATCGACCTCCATTCTCTCTAATTTATTGTCTATAGCTGTGATCTATAGGAACAACAAATCGTTTGTTGATGTCTGTATCATAGCAAATATCTTAATATTTGTCAATATTATTTCTTAATTTTCTTCTATTTATTTCATTTTTCTTGCTTGATATTATTTTAATTGCATATATTTTCTGATATTTTTGAAATATTCTGTCTTTTTAAGTGTGAGTAACAACCTACTGCTTATTGCTTAGCACAATTGAAGCAGGGGACTTGCTTGATTCGGTTAAAAAAGGATGGCACACCTGTTTTCCGGCATGCCACCCGCTCATCTGCTTATGTGTCAAGCGGATATTCGCAATCCGCTTCGCATTGAATTTTACTTAACACGGTTAAAGTTGATCAGACAGCCATCCAGAATGATCTGGCGCTCGTCCGACGTCATCTCGCCAAGCCCAAGGGTAAACGGCACAAGCGCTCCGTCCTTTACGACAAACGCTGGGATCTGTGTCTGGCTCTGCTCGACTGCCGCCCGTATCCCCGGAACAAACAGATAATCACCGTTTGCAAACGGAAGGGCTCCTTCCGGAATCAGGAACGGGAGCATCCCCCAGTTAATCAGGTTTGAACGATACCTTTTCGTCGCATAGCTGTTCGCGATATTCGCCCAGCCGCCGAGCACCTTCTGGCAGGAGGCTGCCTGCTCACGCGCGGAGCCATCACCCGGCTTGACTGCAAAGATCGTACTGCCGACTCCGGTATTCTCCGGTGTCACCTCATACGTGGTACGAATCGCAGAAAGCACATCCGAGAGCTCCGGAAGTGCCGATACCATATCCGCTCCTGCCTCTCTTGCCTTCTCTGCCGCCTGCACAGCCTTCGCACGGCCTACATATGCCGGATCCTTTCTGGAGAGTGCAAACTCTGCCAGACCAAGCGGGTTCGAACGATAGGAGGATGTCTCTCCGGACGGAATCAGCTCGTCGGTCGTCGTCACCGGATCGTGAATCTCGGAGACGACTTTGAGGATCAGGTTGTCCGTCAGCGCGCACATCGCCGGCCAGTCTTTGATATTCGGGCCAAACTGGATCTCCACACTCGGATCTGCCACCCCTTTGCTGTCAAAGACACGGTTCGCATAGATGCTGCTGTCAAAGAAATATTTCGGCTTCGTAAAATCTGCATCAATATCGGTCGCTGCGGTCAGATATCCTTTGTTTGCTGCAGTCGCCGCGATCGATCTCGCATCCATCAGCGCCACAGATGCAATCTGGCCATTCTGCAGCTTCGAGCCTTCACGGTTCGGGAAATTCCGAGTCGAATGACGGATACTGAACGCATTATTTGCCGGCGTATCGCCTGCACCGAAGCACGGTCCGCAAAATGCAGTTTTCACGATCACGCCGCTCTTGATCAGGTCTGCCAGACGTCCGTTTTTCGCCAGCTCCATATAGATTGGCGTGCTCGCCGGATAGACACTTAAGGAAAATTCATCCGCACCAATGTAGTGGTCACGAAGGATATCCGCCGCATCGCAGATATTCTCAAAGCCACCGCCTGCGCAGCCTGCGATAATACCCTGATCGACGTACATTCTGCCGTTATGGACTTTATTCTTCAGAGAAAATTCAACCGCACCGTCCAAGCTGACCTGTGCACGCTTCTCTACATCGTCGAGAATATCCATGAGGTTCGCATTCAGTTCCTCGATTGTGTATGTATTGCTCGGATGGAATGGCATCGCAATCATCGGTCGGATCTCACCAAGGTCGATCTCCACAACGCCGTCATAGTAAGCCACCGCACCCGGATTCAGCTCCTTGTAGTCCTCGGTCCGTCCATGAATCTCATAAAATTCCCGGATCGTATCGTCCGTTCTCCAGATTGAGGAGAGACAGGTCGTCTCTGTCGTCATGACATCCACACCGATTCGGAAATCTGCGCTTAAGTTTGCCACGCCAGGCCCGACAAATTCCATTACTTTATTATTCACGTAGCCATTTGCGAATACTGCACCGATGATCGCCAGTGCGATATCCTGCGGTCCTACACCCTTGATTGGCTTGCCCTTCAGATAAATGGCTACCACCTTCGGCATATTGATATCGTAGGTCTGGTTCAGCAGCTGCTTTACCAGCTCCGGTCCGCCCTCGCCCATCGCCATCGTGCCGAGCGCACCGTAGCGTGTATGGGAATCTGAGCCGAGGATCATCTTTCCGCCGCCTGCGAGCATCTCCCGCGCGAACTGATGAATGACTGCCTGATGTGGCGGTACATAGACACCGCCGTACTTTTTCGCGCAGGTCAGTCCGAACATGTGGTCATCCTCATTGATCGTACCACCGACCGCACACAGAGAGTTGTGACAGTTCGTCAGTACGTATGGCACCGGGAATTTTTCCAGTCCCGACGCGCGCGCCGTCTGGATGATACCCACAAACGTGATGTCGTGGGAGGTCAGCTTGTCAAATTTGATCTTCAGCTTGTCCATCGTTCCAGACGTATTGTGGTCCTTCAGAATCGAGTAGGCAATCGTCTCCTTTGCCGCCTCTTCTCTGGACGGGATATGCCCGCCGACCGCCTGCTTCAGCTTCGCTGCCGCATCCCGGTCGTCCGCAATGATATCTGTGCCATGCACAAGATATGCTCCTGTATCATACAATCTGATCATACCAAATCCTCCTGTTTTCTGCTCTCCTCTTAGTAAAGCGGACATTTACAATCCATCCTTGCAGCTCTGCTGACAGGGCCTAGCTTTCGCTGCCTGTCCATGAACGCCGCTTTTTCTATATGCTCAAAAGGCTGCCATTACTGGCAGCCTTTTGCCTTACGCTCAGCCACAGCGCAGACGGAACTTCTGCGCCTCTTTTTCGCTGTTAATCATCTCAATCTCAGCGCCCAGGCTGCGCAGCTTCTCATCAAAGCACTCATAGCCACGCTGAATATAGACGATGTCGTCTACCACCGTGATACCGTCCGCAGCCAAGGCAGCAATGACAAGCGCTGCTCCCGCTCTTAAGTCCGGCGCACTGACACGGGCTCCGGTCAGCCGCTCTACTCCGGTGATAATCGCCGTATTACCTTCTACGCGGACACTCGCACCCATACGTGCCAGCTCATCCATATACTTGAACCGATTCTCAAAAATGCTCTCGGTCACGATACTTGTACCCTTCGCCAGCGCCAGCGTTACACCGATCTGCGGCTGCATATCGGTCGGATAGCCCGGATACGGAAGCGTCTTGACATTCGTGCTGCAGAGCCGTTTGGATGCGACCACGCGCACCGCATTGTCAAACTCCTCCACCTCGCAGCCAATCTCAAGAAGCTTCGCACTCGTCGCCTCCAGGTGCTTCGGAATGACATTTTTTACCATAATATCGCCGCGTGTCGCTGCTGCGGCAAACATAAACGTACCGGCCTCAATCTGATCCGGGATGACGGAATACTCCGTCTTGTGAAACTTCTGTACGCCACGGATACGGATCACATCCGTACCTGCGCCCTTGATGTTCGCTCCCATGCTGTTGAGGAAATTCGCCACGTCTACGACGTGCGGCTCACGCGCACAGTTCTCGATAATTGTATAGCCCTCTGCCATTGAAGCTGCCATCATGATATTAATCGTAGCTCCGACAGATACCGTATCTAAAAAGATATGGTTTCCATGCAGATGCTCTGCATTTGCAAAAATAAATCCATTGCGGATCTCCACCTTTGCGCCAAGCGCCTTGAAGCCCTTGATGTGAAGATCAATCGGTCTGCTGCCGATATTGCAGCCTCCCGGAAGCGGTACGACCGCCTTTTTATACTTTCCAAGCAGTGCTCCGATTAAATAATAGGATGCACGAATCCGCTTAATATACTCATAATCAACGCTCACATCTCCGATCTGGGCGCTGTTCATCATAACTGCATGTCTGGTAATCCGCTCTACCTTGACTCCTATACTCTCCATCGCCTCTAAGAGTACATTGATATCCCGGACATCCGGCAGATTCTCAATCAGCACTGTCTCATCTGTCATAATTGCAGCTGCAAGAATCCCGAGTGCTGCATTTTTTGCGCCACTGATCTCGACCTCTCCGGCCAGCGGATTTCCGCCTCTGATAATATATTGTTCCATAGGACACCTCTATTGTTTCTTTATACCCCGCCTGCCCTAGTATACCACAAAGTTCCCATTTGTAAATAAAATTTAATCATTAATACACTTTTTGGTAAGTTTTACCTGTCATTTTTTCGTCTTTCGAACGCTGTAGCCAAAGGTTCCGAGCTGCTTCCCAAGGCCGAAATATTCCCCGTGTGAGTACACCATCATCCCGGCGCGGTTCATATCAAATTTGCCTTTTTCATCCATATAGGCCTCATCCACACTCACGCCAAGCACGTCCGCAAGAAACATGTGATGAGACCCAAGCTCGATCACATCCTTCACGCGACACTCGATATTGACCGGGCTCTCCTCGATCAACGGCGCTGATACATGCACACCCGGAATCGGGGTCAGATGGGCCGCCTTGAATTTATCGATGTCCCGGCCGGAACGCACACCACAGAAATCCGTCGCATAGGTGAGCTTTTCCGTTGTCAGATTAATGACAAACTCGCCGGTCTCCTTAATAATATCATACGAATATCGCTCCGGACGGACGGAAATCGATACCATTGCAGGCGTACTGCATATGGTTCCGGTCCATGCCACTGTGATAATATTCGGTTTTTCCTTTGGGCGCTGGCAGCTCACCATCACCGCCGGAAGCGGATAGAGCATATTGCCGGCCTGCCAATTCTGTCTTGCCATATTGTCCTCCTATACCATCGTCATGCGATTGATCGCAGCCATAAAGGATGGCACGAGCTGCTTCTTTCGGGATACGACACCCGGCAGAAGCGCGCTGTTCTGCACAACCTTCTGTCCAAACGCCTCCTGAATGAGCTCAGCCGCCCCCTTGCCATAGCAGAGCAGCTCAGATGATTCGCTTAAGATATCTGTGAGCATAAAGAATACCATATCTGCATCATGCTTTGCAAACACCTGCTCCATGTATGGCATCAGCCGCTGCTTAATATGTCCGAGCTCCTCGCTGCTCATCGACGTGATCTGACCGATCCCGATGTTCCAGTCTCCAAATTCAAACTGCTTGAAATCCTGATAAAAAATTTCCTCCGGCGTCCGCGCCTGCAGATCGCTGCCGGCTGCAAACATTTCACGCGCGTAGCTCTCGCACTCAATCCCGGCAATCGCAGCAAGCCGCTTTGCCGCCTCGACATCGAGCGGCGTACACGTCGGCGAACGGAACAGCAGTGTATCCGAAATGATCGCCGAGCACATCAGACCTGCGATCTTCTTCGGAATATCTGCCATCTTTTCCTGATAAATCTGATAGATGATCGTACTCGTACAGCCGACCGGCTGATTGCGAAAGTAAACCGGTGTCATCGTCTCGAGAGAACCAAGTCTGTGGTGGTCAATGATCTCCATGATCTCCGCGTCGAGCACATTATCGACAGCCTGCGTCACCTCATTATGATCCACCAGGATCAGACCACGCTTGCGTACACCGAGGAGATTACGTCTGGAAATCATTCCCACATACTTGCCGCTCTGGTCGAGAATCGGAAAGTCGCGGTAACGCTTTTTCGACATAATATCACGGATGTTCTCAGTATAGTCTGCCAGGTGGAATGTCATAAGATTCTCTTTTTTCATAAAGAAATCTACCGGCATACTCTGATTGATGAGCCGCGCAACCGCATAGGTATCGAGCGGCGTCACAATAATCGAACAGCTGCGGTCCCTCGCCAGACGCTGAATCGTCCGGGACACCGGTGCGCCAAGGCATACCACAATACAGCCCGCCTGCATCTCGATCGCGCACAGCTGCGACTCATAACGGTTGCCAAGAATGACCATATCATGCTCTTCGATATAATTCTCCATGACGTCCGGGTTCGCTGCGGCGATGACGACCTTTCCCTTATCAAAGTAGGCATCCTCATCTCCAACTACCATCTCTGCGTCAAGTGTCTCTAAAATATTGCGATACGGGGTCCGTGCCACCGATACGATCGCACTGTCGTACTCTTCCATGTAGGATTTTGCAATATCATTGACTGTAATCAGACCTTTCAGCTGGTTCTCTTCATTTGTGATCGGCAGTGTATATACATTCTGCGTAATCATGAGGTTCCATGCATTTTTCAGGGAAATATTGCTGCGCACACCCGGCACCTGCCGGATCGCCATATCCCGCACGCGGGTACCTATGTTGTCCAGAAACGGCGGTGCGTCTACCTGAAAATGGTTCAGTACATACTGTGTCTCCGCACTGATCTGGCCTGCCCGTACCGGAACATAACGAAAATCGCCGCTGTCCAGATTTTTCAGATAAGCATAGGCAATCGCCGAACAGATTGAATCCGTGTCCGGATTCTTGTGTCCGATGACGCAGACCGTGCGCTTTGGATTTCCAAGTCCTGCTTCATCCTTCCGCTCTTCGATTTCCCAGAAATTATCCTTTTCTTTCATTGTCACACTCCAATTGTTTTTCTGCGCGCAAGGCCTCACATGCGTCCTGCTAAACCAGATCGTCCGGCCCAAAGCTCTCCGGCAAAAGCTCCTTTAAAAGAAAGCTCTTATAATCCTCCGGTCCTCTTGCGATAATGATCTCGAACGTTTCCGGATCACAGAACTCCCGCATCACCTGACGGCAGACACCGCACGGCGCACAATAGTCTCCCGGCTTACCCGGGTAGTTCCCTACGACCGCAATTCTTGTGAAAGAACGCTCTCCTTCTGATACCGCCTTGAAAAATGCCGTACGCTCCGCACAGTTTGACGGCGTATAGCCTGCATTTTCAATGTTACAACCCTGATATACCTTCCCGCCCGCCGTTTCAAGAGCCGCTCCGGTCTGAAATCCGGAATACGGACTGTAGGAACGCTTTTGTGCCTCATAGGCAAGGCGGATCAGATCTGTCGCTTTATTTTTCTGGCTGTCCATCGTCACAGCTCCCTTCTGTCCGCTTACGCGATCTCCAGTGCAATCTTCATCATATCGTCAAAGCTCGTCTGACGCTCTTCTGCAGTCGTCACCTCTCCGGTCACAAGACTGTCGGAGATCGTGCAGATCGTCAGCGCATTCTTGCCTGCGCGCGCCGCATTCATATAAAGTGCCGCAGACTCCATCTCGATTGCCAGCGCACCCATCTTCTGCCATGCTGCCGTCGTCTGGCGGTCGCTGTAAAATACGTCAGAGCTGACTACGTTGCCGACCTTATAGCCAATATTGCCCATCTCTTCAATCACTTTGACTGCCTTGCGCAGGAGCTCAAAGGACGCGATCGGGGCAAAGGTCCCCGGCAGCTCATACTGTGCACCGTAGTTGGAATCGGTACATGCGCCCATCGCCAGTACGACATTGCGGATCTTCAGATCCGGATGAATAGAGCCAGCTGTGCCGATACGGATGATATTGTCGATGTCATAAAAATTAAACAGCTCATAGGAATAAATACCCATGGACGGTATTCCCATTCCGCTTGCCATAACCGATACACGCTTGCCATTGTAGTAGCCGGTGTAGCCGTTGACGCCGCGTACATTGTTTACAAGCACTGCATCGGTCAGAAATGTCTCAGCGATGAATTTTGCGCGGAGCGGATCGCCCGGCATCAGAACCGTCTTTGCGAAGTCTCCCTCTTTTGCTGCTATATGTGGTGTTGGAATATTACTCATTTTATTCTCCTTTCTGCTCCGGAAATCCCGGAGATTACATGTCTGAAATGTCAATCAGTTTTATTTTACTACATCCGGCCCGGAAATGGAAACTCTTTTTTAACCGAATCAAGCAAGTCCCCTGCTTCAATTGTGCAAAGCAATAAGCAACGGATTGGGACTTGCTTGTATCGGAGTGGTGCAATCCACTCCGATAAGCTGCGAAGCAGCATTCGGTTATGACATATCAGAAGGAGGGGCCCGCTTGCGGGAAGATTCCTTGTGATCCTACAAGTAGCGAAGCGGCTTGCGAATATCTGCTTGACCTGAATAACTGCTTTTTCATCCTCGCCATTGTCTTATTGACTGTCAGTTTGAAGTGGTAACGTGGTAGCGTATGTATATTTTTTACAATTTCTCTTTCTGTTTTTCATGTTTTTATGTTATTTTTACTATGTATTCACTATTTATTCATTTTTTATTCATATTTCATTCATATATACGTGTTATAGTAAAATTACTTTCAAGGGAGTGATCCCGGTTATATAGAAGATATGGTTGTAATAACATTACACATATTGATAAATTTTTTCATAATAGCCTCCGGTGTACCAGACGCCGGGGGCACTCCTCATTTTCGGGCATTTTTAAAGAGGCTGCCGGTGAATAACGTTTTTTTGAGCTGACAGCACCAAACAAAAATATCCTGACAGTTACAAGGCTCTCTGGCTCTGCAACTCGTTCAGGATTTTTTATTTTCTAGGCAGTTTTTCCCTCAAATTTTTTCAGTTTTTCGTATAAAAAACACTTGCTCATGAACGCAGTCGCTTCGCGATCTGCGTTCAAAAGCTGTCAAGTATCATCTCCATCAGCTGCAGCTCACTCTCAAAGCTTCCCCGCACGTTCCCGTCACATTCTGCCAAAAATCCCTGCCAGGAAGCATGCATACGGGACTGGATAGCCAACTCAAAGGTGGCGTATTTTCCCATCTGCTCTTCGATCACGCAGTCCGTTCCGGACGGCTGCCCTGTCGTGATCCGGATGCCCGTCATCTCTTTCGGCTTTCCTGTACTGAAGATCCGTTTTCGCTGAAAAGCCTGTGGACTTCCAATCTCATCCAACAGTGCATCCGTCTTCAGCAGCAGTTCTGCCATGCTTGCAAAGCGCAGACAGGTACCGGTCGTTCTGCTGTACAGTCTCCCCGACACATCATACGCATGGCCTGCGTCAATGCACAGCCGCATAACATTCCCGGGCAATCTGTTTCGCATTGTCTGTATTTCCACCGCCCGTTTCACCTCCTGCCCTTATTTTTCTGTCGCTGTAAATACTTCCTCTACTTCAAACTGCAGTACAAGCCGTCGTTTTCCCGCTTCCGTGCGGAACAAACATTCAATCCGGTCTGCTACAAGCCCGGTCGATTCATAGTTGCAGGCCGGAAGGAGCACGACATACTGCGTATTGCTGTACTGTGCAACCACGTCTCCGGCGCGCAGCGTCCTTTTAAGTAAATCCTCAAGGATCTGCATACCGATCCGTATCCGTTCTTCGAGGCTCTGTGCATCTGACTTGGACGTACTGCTCGACTTCATTGTAATGAGCAGCATATACTCGGCAATCCCGGTCCTGCGAATCCGACGTGCCTCTACACGGTAAATCTCCCGAAACACCGGATATTCACAGACGAACACTTCTCTCGGCTCCTCTTTCTCCGTGACAGAATCCACAAGGCTGCTGATATCCGACATCTGATTGGTTGAAAGCGATAAGATGTCATTATAAATCTCATGGAATCGCTCTACATCCCGGATACCGAGATGATCGTAAAACAATTTCTTCCCATAATCATAATACTGCAGTGCCTGCTCGTAATTTTGAGCCCCAATCTGGCTCTTTATACGCCAGTAGTGAAGATCCTCATCCAGACCGTCAACGTCCAGCGCCTGCGTCGTGACCCGCTCGATCGCATCCCACTCCTGTTCCTTTTCATAAATCCCGCACAGCACTTTTACCGTCTCCAGATACTGAAGCCGGTAATACGTCAGGCGCGATAAGAGCCAACTTTCCTGAGAGGCCCGAAACGGCGCTTCTTTTTTGTACAGCGCAATGGCCTTCTCTGCAAGGTAACGCTTCCTCTCCGGCATATCTTCCTTTTTCACTGCTTCGGTCAGCGCATCCATCTCCTCATAGTCCGTCTGAAGCCGCACCTCCGGATTCCACCGATAAGCGCCCGGCAGTGTCAGAATCAGCTCCTGTGTACCAAAAACCCGCAGCTCCGACCGAAGCCGGTACACGAGATTTTTCAACGCCCCCTCCGGGTTCCGGGAATGCTCTTCCTGCCAGAACGTATCAATCAGCTCCTGGTGCGACAGATCCCGGTCTCTGTGCAAAAGGATATAGATCAGCAGGCGGTTCAGCTTATTAGAATGTAAGGTACTCTCATTGACTGATACCTGTCCGTCTGAAAGGCTGAATCCGCCGAATATGTTCATTTGCATGATAACGTCTCCTTTCGTCTATTTTTCCTGCCAGTTTTCATCTTTGTCGCGTGTCACAGAGTCAATCAGCCGCAGCAGCTCCATCGTGCTGCGAAATGCCTGCTTTTTCTGACCCTGCACCCACTCAATGCTGCCCTGCCAGCTGTCATATTGGGTGTCCTGAATCTCCACTATAAATGTCTGCTTTTTCCCCATATTCCCCATCCTCCATTTTCCGGTCACATACTTTCGAAATCATTCCTCCAATATCTGAATTTCCAGATAATCAAAATCAATCTCCTCGATAAAGCTGTCCTGATGAAATCTGGTCTTACTGTGCCGCTGAAACTCCCTGATATTGCGTTCCAGCCAGATCGGCCTGCCAAGATCAAATTCCCGGCAGAGCTCATCCAGCGTGTGGAATACCTTGTGGGTGCGAGTATCATCGCCCGCCTCTTCTGCCACCGCATCTTGCACCAGATGATTGTCCTTCCATATTTTCCCCCACAGACGGAACATAAGCGCCTCCTTTATTCTTCCTGTCCGTTCTCATCACCGTTTAGATAATCATAGACCAACGATGATACCGACTGAATCCGTGTGATTGCCTGATCCTTTGAGCTCCAGCCATTCGAGAGCACAACCAGGATATAATCGCAGTCCTTCGCGTAAATGATTGCCGCATCATTCTCCGTCGCATCCATTTCTCCGGTCTTATTGCCGCACAGCACGCCTTCCGGAAGTCCTGCCGGAATCTTATAGCGTGTCTGCTGTGCAAGCAGCATGTCCTCGATCTCATTGCTGATCCCCCGGCTCACCCAGGTTCTGCGGTAAATATCCTCGAGCAGCTTTCCACAGTCCTTCGCCGTCACCTGATTAAAATGTTCCGGATCCATGATCGTCGCAGAATCGTCAAACCCATTGTATTCCATGGTCATATCGCTGAATCCATACTTCTTAATAAACGCATTGACCTTCTCGATCCCGTCTGCATAGCTGCCATTCCCCAGCCTGGAAAGCAACTCATTGGAGGAAGCGTTATCACTGTAGCTGATCATTTTATTCATCAGAGACATGATCTCCTCTGTCCGCTCCAGTTCTCCACACTCGAATGCCTTATAGACCGTTCCCATAATAAACAGCTTCATCACGCTCGCCGACTTCATCGGCTGGTCATTGAGCACGAAAGTTTCATCGGTGCTCAGATTTTTTACGTAAACCGACCATTCGCCCTCGTATTCCGAAAGCTGTCCCGTGAGCTCCTGCTCAAGACCCGCCATCGTCTTCTCCGGCTTTATCTCGAGAAGCGTATAGCCACGCAGCCGGAAGCGTTCCGGAAGCTCCAAATAAAGCATTGCTTCTGTATCCTCATACGGTGTGAGCATCGGGATATGAAACTGCCTGCCGTATCGTGCCCGAAGCTGGCGCATTCGCTTTGGCGTCATCGCAGACGCTGCCTCCGTCTCACTCTCGGTCTCCTTCGCCGTCTCCTCAGTCTGCGCTATCTCAGACTCTGTCTCCGGCTGTACCGACTCCGACTGCGGATTCTTTACTTCATCAGACTGCACGTGCCGTGATGCCGCCTCCTGCGCGATCTCAGGTCCGGAGAGCACACAAAAAAGCAGAACAAACCCAATCATTAAAATACATGAAAGTTTATTTTCTCTCACATTTTCTTTTATTTTTTCAACTGTATCTTCAATCGTGTTTTTTGTATCCTTCAAAATCATTTCCTCATTCGGGTGAATGCTCTTGATCCATCCCGGCAATTCATCCCCTGTTTTACCTGCGGGGAGCACTTGTTTTGGTTAATTGGACTGTATTTCCACAGTATAGCATACCCGGCCCGGATTTTGCACTACTAAAAAATAGCCAATTGCAAAATCCGCCCTGAATGCGCTATACTATCTCCATAACCGTATTCTTTTGTCATACGAATGTCCGTCCGACACGTATGGCATTGCGTAACAGGAGGATTTGATAATGGCAGATAATAAAGAGCTTGGCCGCATCCACATTTACTGCGGCAACGGAAAAGGAAAAACGACCTGCGGGATGGGACTGTGCGTGCGCGCTGCCGGCTACGGTTTCCGGGTTCTGATCTATCAGTTCATGAAAAATAATGCGACCAGTGAGCGGGCCGCCATGGAGCATCTGGAAAATATCACTTTTTTGCCAGGACTTGAGCATGAAAAGTTCAGCATGCGGATGACGGAAGAGGAAAAAGCACAGCGGCGCATCTTCTATGCAGAACAGTTCCGCAAAGCCACGCAGACCGCTGTACAGGATGGCTACGATGTCCTCTTTCTCGATGAGATCGTCTATACAATCCGTGCCGGACTGTTCGATGAGGCAATGCTCATAGATTTCTTAAAAAACAAGCCAGAACACCTTGAGGTCATCCTCACCGGACGTGATCCGAGTCCGGGGCTCATTGAGCTTGCTGACTATGTATCGGAAATCCGGAAGGTCAAGCATCCGTTTGACAGAGGCCTTCCGGCCCGCAGGGGTATCGAGTGCTGAGCATGCTCAGAATCCCGTCAGAAAATGGCTATTCAAAAAGAGCGTGCGAAAAATGATTTTTCATTTTTCACATGCTCTTTTTTAGCTCTCTTATCCTGAATTCTATTCGATCAGTCCGGCTGCACATCCGCAAAAAATTCCAGATCGCGGTCTTTTCCGCCGAAGATGTCATTGTATTCCAGAATGTTATATTCGTTTATGAGATCATGATACGGCGAGCTCTCGTCCTCCAGCTCATAATAATTCCCGTCATCCCCCCAGTAGCCCTGCGCACAAAGTGCCGGGATTTTCTCACTCAGGGCAAGCAGATACTTCTGGTAGCCGGTCATTGGAAAATCGAGACGGTCTGCCAGAATGCTGTAGAGATAATTCAGGCTCGTTCTCTCGATTGTCTCTTCCGGGATGTCATAGTTGGCCCAGATCACGAACGGTACCTTGTACTTTTCCATCCGCTCCTCGCGGGAGATTTCATCCTCGTTTCCAACCAGATACTCATATGTATCATCTCCAAGGTTTGCCTGATGGTCACCGAACATTACAATCACAGTCGGCGCCTCTTTATCCTCAAAGTAATTCACCAGATTTTGAAGCATCTGATCGGACTCCCTGATCAGATTGACATACAGAGTCGTCTTGGTCTGATCGACTTCCGCGTCCTCCACTGTGATATCCAGATCCAGATTCCGGGTGTTGGATGCAAAATAACCACCGTGATTCTGGATCGTCACGTTGTAGGAAAAGAGCGGCATATCCGTGCTCTCCTCATGCTTGTTGAACTCCGTGATGATCCGCTGCGCCAGCGTGTCGTCCGAGATATAGCTGCGGATGTACTTCGCCTGCGTAAAATCGTCACGGGTGTAAAAGGTATCAAATCCAATCTGCGGGTAGACCAGATTTCGCCTGTAGTTCGTCCCGCGATACGGATGCATCGCCAGCGTCTCATAGCCCTGGCTTTTCAGCTCAGACGCGATGGACGGCAGGTTCCCGCGCACAAACAGGTTGAAACCGACTGAGGAGGCCGGCAGAAATCCCATCGTATTTCCGGTCAGAAATTCATACTCGGAATTCGGTGTATTGCCACCGAAAATCGAAACATAGGCGGTTCCTTTGATCGTGTTCTCCGTCAGACTGTGAATAAACGGCATGCAGTCCTCGGAGAGATCAAGACCCTTTCCGATGCTCGTGTAGTCTGCGAAAGACTCGTTCATGATAACGATAAGGTTTGGCGTCTCTCCCGCTGCGATTGCAGCATTGGCAGCGGCATTGCCGCTGGTCGACGCAGTGCTTTTACCGTCGGAGGCTGTCTTATTCTTCCCATCTGTCTGACTCGTGGTATTTTCTGAGGATGCCTGCCTGACATCCGTATCTGCTGCGGCTGCATTTGCGTCATCTCCGGCATCCTCTGTCAGATACGGCGCTGCGATCTCCTTCACCTTATCCAGGGAATACCCCTCCGGCTTCTCGACCGACAGGTAAAAGCAGGTCGTTAAGGTCGTAAAGATCATGTCGTAATTTTTATACCGCAGCTGGTGGGTAAAGCCCTGCGAGCGGATATCATGCTGTTCCAGAAAATCTGTCCGGCAGCACAGATAATAGAAGCTTCCTGCGACGCCGCACCACAGCACGAGCACAGCGGCCCGCACTGCCGGATGCAGAATCCTTCCCCCATGCAGCTTCAAGCTGAACATACAGATCGCCAACGTACACAGCAGCTCCATGTACATATACCAGTCCAGTTCATATGTATACTCAGAAGCGACCGATGCGGCCGCACCCAAGGAAAACAAATCTGCCGCCGAGAGCGCCATCCCACGAAAGGCGATAACAAAGCTGTTAGCGATACCAAGCGCCGCAATGAGCACCGCCATCGTCACTACAGCAAACCGGATACTCCCCGTCAGGATGAGCACTGCAGTCTCGAATAAAAACAGGAATACAAATGTGAGCACGAGTGCAATTCGGTTCAGTTCAAAAAATTTGATACTGTATTTACTCGCATTCATATAGAGCAGCGAAAAATAGACCGCAAACGGCGCGAGCAAAAACCAGACCCATGAAGTGATGCGGTTCGCACGCTCCGACAGCCGAACCGGTACGAGTGCGAGCACGATCAGTAAAAAACAGATCAGTGACACGACATACGTCCGACCGCTTGCAAGAATAAAAGTATGATGCTCACCTGCATATAACGCTGCATGCGTGCAGTAGTACAAAAGCAGCGCCGCCGGGAGCACCGCCGCCGCATACCTTCCGATGCGCATACGCGGATGCTCTTCTGGCATCTGCTCAGAGCTGCTTCCTTTTTGCTTCTCTGAAAGATTTCTCAGAAAGTCCCACACCCCGGATCCCCCTCTTGGCTCAGCCTGTGCAGACATTTCGTTTCTCTCCCTTCTGGAATGCTTTCAGATTTTTATAGACCTCCTGTAAAAGCCGTGTACGCGCCTCCACAGCCGCCCACGCAATGTGCGGCGTAATCAGGAGCCGGTCGCTGTCAGATAGCTTACAAAGAGGATTCTCCGGATCCATTGGCTCGACCTCAAGCACATCAAGCCCGGCTGCTCCGATTTTCTCCTTTTTCAGTGCCTTTGCAAGTCCCTTTTCGTCCACAATCGGACCACGGCCGACATTGATAAAGATCGCCGTCGGTTTCATTTTACAGAATTGCTCATAATCCATCATATGATATGTCTTATCATTGAGCGGTGCATGGCAGGATACGATATCTGAATTCGCCAGCAGTGTATCAAGGTCTGTCTGCTCATAGAGCTCACTGCGCTTTTTACCGGATGCCGAGTAATAGATCACCTTACAGCCAAATGCCGTGGCAAGCTCTGCCACCTTCTTTCCAATCGCACCGAGCCCGATAATCCCCCATGTCTTTCCGGCAAGCTCTGTGAAACGCCGATCCATATGACAAAATGATTCGCTCTTTATATATTTTCCGGACTTTACATAGTCATCATAGTAGCGCAGATGCTCCAGCAGATAAAACATCATCGCAAATGTATGCTGTGCCACAACCTCCGTCGAATACCCGGCTACATTTGTGACCGTGATTCCACGTTTGTTCGTATAATCAAAATCGATATTATTTACACCGGTCGCTGTCAGGCCGATATATTTCAAAAAGCCTGCCCCGGACAGCGTCTCCTTATTCATCGGAAGCTTATTTACGATGACTGCATCCGCCTCTGCGATACGCTCCGGTACCTGCTCTACCGTCGTCTTTCCATAAACGACGACCTCACCGATCTCAAAAAAATGATCGAGCTTCATATCCTCGCCGAGACTGTCCGCTTCTAAAAATACGATTTTCATGCTCTCCTCCTTTGTCCAGATCTTACATTGGAAAGGGGGATACCTCTGTATCCCCCCACACACCGTTTCCGAAACCGCCCGGTCGCTTTGGCATATCTCCCATCACTTCGCGCGGTCCTGCTTCTTACAGTCTCGCAAGAAGCTCCTCTCTCTCCTTCTCATATCCCGGCTTGCCGAGCAGAGCGAACATGTTCTTCTTATAGCTCTCTACACCCGGCTGATTGAACGGATTCACACCAAGAACGTATCCGCTCACGCCGCAGGCAAACTCAAAGAAGTAGAACAGCTCACCCAGATAAAACTCATCCTGCTTCGGAATCTTTACCATCAGGTTCGGCACATTTCCGTCGGTATGTGCAAGGATCGTTCCGTTCATTGCACTCTTATTTACAAAGTCGACGGTCTTGCCTGCCAGATAATTCAGGCCGTCCAGATCAACCGGCTCCTCATTGATCGTGAGCTCGCATTTGGATTCCTCTACATTGAGGACGGTCTCAAAGAGAATACGGCTGCCGTCCTGAATAAACTGACCCATAGAATGCAGATCGGTCGTCAGATCAACCGATGCCGGGAAGATACCCTTCTGGTCCTTTCCTTCACTCTCACCGTAAAGCTGCTTCCACCACTCGGATACATAATGCAGGCTCGGCTCATAGTTTGCGAGTACCTCGATCGTCTTTCCCTTGCGCAGCAGGATGTTGCGCAGTGCCGCATACTGAAGCGCATCATTTTCTGCAAACGGTGCTTCCAGAGCATGTGCTCTTCCGGAAGCTGCGCCCTCCATCAGGCGGTCGATATCTGCGCCGCTAACAGCGATCGGAAGCAGTCCTACCGCAGTCAGTACAGAGAAACGTCCTCCGACATCATCCGGAACCACGAATGTCTCATAGCCTTCCTCCGTCGCCAGATGCTTTAATGCTCCTCTTGCCTTATCAGTCGTCGCATAAATACGCTTTGCAGCCTCTGCCTTTCCGTATTTCTTCTCCAGCATTTCCTTGAAGATACGGAATGCGATCGCCGGCTCGGTCGTCGTGCCGGACTTGGAAATAATATTGACGGAGAAATCACGGTCTCCGATCACATCCATCAGATGTGTCACATACGTGCTGCTGATGCTGTTGCCCACGAAATAAATCTCCGGGGTCTTGCGCACTGACTGCGGCACCATATTGTAGAAGCTGTGGCGAAGGAACTCAATTGCAGCTCTTGCCCCAAGATAGGAACCGCCGATACCGATCACCAGAAGCACCTCACTGTCGCTCTTGATCTTCTCTGCCGCCTTCTTGATTCGTGCGAACTCCTCTTTGTCATATGCGACCGGAAGGTCAATCCATCCGAGGAAATCATTTCCTGCGCCGGATCTGGATACCAGCTCTTCCTTTGCTGCCGCAACAAGCTTCTCCATCGATGCAACCTCTGCCTCAGATACGAAGCAGGATGCCTTGGAATAATCAAATGTCACTTTGTTCCCCATAACCACATCTCCTTAACTGTTTTGTATATCACTGCAGGTCATTTCCTGCGTCTGTCTTGTTTGAACCGTTATTTATTGTAGCAGACGATTTTGTCTTTGTAAAGCGCTACGAAAGGAACTCTCGGAGCACTTCCTTCAAAATCCGCTCCTGCTCCTTCGGATCCATCGATCGCAGCAGCTCGGCCCGGCTGTCCTTCTCCTTCTCGTCAGCTGCCGCAGTCTGTGCAATGCCGGCTCTCGCTCTTGCCAGATGCTCCTTCAGCTCCCTTTTTTCCTGCTGCGCCTTCGTCTCCGCAGCGGCGCTCTCTGCCCTTGCCGCACGGTGCTTTGCCCTCCGCCCCTCAGACACCGAGACAATCGGTGTCGGTGTCACGGTATTTCCATAGACGGCCTCGGACTCCGGTTCTTCTCCTGCCGCGTCACTGTAGTCCTTGACAGCTCCGCTGTTTTCCAGATAGTCCGTCAGACCAACCGTCAGCAGCATTTCCCGGTATCCGGTATCTGAAATCCCTGCGACTGCTGTCAAGAGGAGCAGCACAAGCGCCCCCAGCCAGAAATAACGGTTGTCCCGTATCAGATCTGCCCCGTTTTGCACAAGAATTGCACAGCCGCACACAGCCGCAGACAATGCAAGGCTAAATGCCGCAAGACCAAACCGCTTCCACTGGTGCAGCCCCATGCCCCAGAAACGGTACTCTGACAGACTCTTTTTGATCAGAGCCGGTACATCTCCGACCTTTTCATTGAGGTGCGTGCAGTACAAAAATCGCTGTCGCAGCTGCATAAGAAAACGCCCGGATGGTTCTCCTGTATTTTTTGTATCCCGGATCAGCTGATCATAAATCCCCTTTAAGATCATCTGACTGATGACACCGACTGCGCACGCCGCCGCCAGCACGTAAAGCAACACATTGCGTTCCATGATAAACTGTAACATTTGGAATCCCCCTTTGCGAAAATGATCTGAGCCGCAGCGACGGCGCCTTTCACTGCACCGGCTCAAGTACCGCCATTATAGCCGCAATTATTTTTTTTGCAAAGAAAAATCGTTCGACTTTTTCGCGGTATTTTCGCATTTGCGTTTCATGCTTGCATGATAAGGCTTTTGAACTTGAGACCCGCCAAACATGAGAAAGTAGCCATAATACCTTTTGACCCCAACATCATTTATATCTGAGTCACCTCAAAAAATGGGCTTCCGTCCCACACGGCTTCTGCAACCCCGACTGCTCCGCCATTCTTCAGGTATTCCTTCATGCTGCGCTGCAAAGAAGTATTCTCCGGCAGATGCTCAAGCGAACAATCCTTCGCCGCCCTGAATACCCACTGCCAGCAGTCCTCCTCCGAGCCTTTTTCCCAGTGTGTTATCGTAAAATGCTTCTGGAACTGCAGAATCCGGCTCGTTTGCGGAAGCAGCCTCTGCAGTGCCGGACTCATCATCCACGACTCGCACGTATAGCGGCACACGGCAGCCTGTGGCACATGCTTTGCAAAGAACATATTTGCAAGCATAAACGATATCTGCACCCGTGCCGGGCTGATGTCCGCATCCGACGGGATATGCACACCGATCTCCTTCACCGGCAGGTGAAATGCCCGCACTGCCTCTTTTTCCGGTACTTCATCATCTGTCTTGGTCTCCGGGATCAGCTCAAACTCCAGTGCACCGAGCCGGAACAGCAGCATTGAGAGCTGACGGCCCGGCCAAAATGCCCGGTCGAATCCATAATCGCCAAAGCACTCCTTATGTTCGCGGACAAATCTCGGAAAGCATTTCATCGTATCTGCAAACGTCTGCTCGGAAATCCCTGCCTTCTGATAATGTTCATATGTCCGGACCATCGCTGCAAACATGCAGCGCAATATCTTCCAGCCCTTCGAATCATCACTCAGCTGCTGTTCCAGATCCTTTCTTGCCATGTCATACCGCATCGGATCAGTCAGCGCCGCAATCGGTGCCGCGAGCTCCTTCAGATTCAGTTTCCCCTCTGCCTCATTTAAGGCTTCCACTGCTTCAGAAGGCATCTCAAGCAAAGTGTATAATTGTTGTTCTGTCATGGCATCCCCTTCCCGGCTCTGTTTTACGCCTGAGCTGCCAGAAAGCCCTCGACCAGACGTACACTGTGCTCGACTGCCTTTTTCTCAAAGGTCGGGTAATCCTCAGACGCACTGTCATCCGCCTTATCCGAGATCGCCCGGATCACGATGAACGGAATCTGATTCAGGTAGGCAGCCTGTGCGATCGCTGCGCCCTCCATCTCCGTGCAGAAGCCGTGGAACTGCTCCGTGATCCGATCCTTGGTCGCGCGGTCTGAGATAAACTGATCTCCGCTGACGACTCTGCCCCGGAACACTTTGATCTCCGGATTCACCTGATGGCACACCTTTTCTGCCAGCTCTGCCATCGGCTCGTCTGCCACGAAAGAGAATACCTCCATCTGCGGAATCTGCCCAGGCGCATAGCCAAAGTTTACAGCATCCATATCGTGGTGCAGTACATCGGTCGAGATCACGATGTCGCCGATATCAATCTGTGCATTTAAAGAGCCTGCAATTCCCGTATTGATCACTGCATCCACGCCGAATTCATCCACAAGGATCTGCGTACACACAGCTGCATTTACCTTTCCGATTCCACTGCGCACGACCACAACCGGCTGATTCTTTAAAGTTCCCTCACAGAAATGCATCTGCGCCTTTGTGATCTGCCGCGTGACAGTCATATCTGCCTTGAGACGCTCTACTTCTACATCCATTGCTCCGATAATTCCGATTTTCTTCATTATAATAAAACTCCTTTCCGTGCTTTGCTATCCGCCCTGATGTCGGTTGCGACGGGCGTACCTGTCGCCATTATAAACGTTTTTAAAGAAGAATGCCAGTCCCATTCTCTCTCTGAGTCACTTCCGGTTTGCCACGCACCTCGCCCGTGTGGGATATCCTTACAATTCTCACTTGAATATTTTCCATAAACCCGCTATACTGTGCTTGGGAATCTCTTCCTGAGATTTCTTGTAAAGCGGACATTCGCAATCCGCTACGCTACTTGCTCATAACCGAATAGCTGCTTCGCAGCTTATCAGGAGTGGCTTGTACCACTCCTGATACAAGCAAGTCCCAACCCACTGCTTATTGCTTTGCGCAATTGAAGCAGGGGACTTGCTTGATTCGGTTAAACAATAAGGAGGAATTTTTTATGGTATACAAGACAAAAGGAACCTGCTCACAGGCAATTAATGTGGAGCTTGACGGCGATGTAATCAAGCATGTAGAGTTCGTGGGTGGATGCTCCGGCAACACACAGGGCGTGGCAAAGCTCGTGGAAGGCATGAAGGCTGAGGAGGCAATCTCCCGTCTGGAAGGTATCCTCTGTGGTTCCCGCCCGACCTCCTGTCCGGATCAGCTGGCGAAGGCACTGAAGCAGGCGCTGGCACAGTAAATATAATTAATAAAAGAGGAAGTACAGGCCTGTACTTCCTCTTTTTGTTGTTTCGCCAGAGTAAAGCGGACATTCTCAATCCATCCCTACATCCCTGCAGCCCTGCAGCTCTGCTGACAGGGCCTAGCTTCGCTACTTGCTCATGAACGCAGTCGCTCCGCGCACTTGAAATCTGCGTTCAAATCCGGAACAGTCCCTTGTTCCGTTCCATGATCCGCAACCGGATCCTCGAATCTGATACATGCTCGCTGTTCATTTCGAGAGCGTAGGCCACATTCATCTCGATCTCGTCCTCGCCTTCCATGAGCTGCATGTCTGTCACCTCAATGCCGAGCTGCACATCTCCGACCGGAGTCCCGTACCAGCTGCTGCTCTTCTTTCCGCGCTGGAAGGTCATCGTCGTATTCATCGCACCCTTTTTTGAGATCTCAAGCCGGTCTTCAGACAGCTTAAAACGGTTCTTCACAACGCTCTGGCTCTCCTCGTCGGTCTCCTCAAACAGTACATAATGCTTTCCGTTTCGGAAATAATATTTTCCCGGCATGGTCATTTCCAGCTCGTCCGTCTCTTCCTCTTCCTGTTCAATATCCAGCGTGTGAAGCCCCCGCACACTGATCAGTATATCTTCTGTCATGCTCCATACTCCTCTATATTGATCTTTCTTGTTTTCTTTACATCATACGGCAAAATCGAATTGGCAAACTCTGCAAATTTTTCCGCTGCATCACTCACAAAAAACTGATATTTTTCCCCGGCACAGTCTGTTCCTCCATCATTTGCAAGTCCTTCCCGGGTAAGCAGCCGTCCCAGCTCCAGTGCTGTCTCATAGGCCGGATTCACAAGCTGAACCTTGTCGCCTACAATCTTTCGCATCAGCGAGCGGATCAGCGGATAGTGCGTGCACCCAAGGATCAGTGAATCAATATCTTTTTCCAGCAGCTCCTTCAAATAGCGCCGCGCGACCTCCTCCGTCACAGGATCCTTCAGCCACCCCTCCTCGACGAGCGGCACAAAAAGCGGACAGGCCTTTCCATAGACGGTTATTTCCGGGTCATGTGCCTTGATATAGCGGCCATACATCCCACTTCGAATCGTGCTCTCCGTCGCAATGACGCCGACACGCTTATTTTTTGTCGTCTCTGCCGCCACCTTTGCCCCCGGCCGAAGCACACCAAGGATCGGAATGTCAAGCTCCCCCTCGATCGCATCCAACGCCAGTGCACTCGCCGTGTTGCAGGCGATCACGATCGCTTTTACGTGCTGTGTCTGCAAAAAGCGGACGATTTGTTTCGAATATCGGATGACCGTCTCCTGCGACTTGCTTCCATATGGCACGCGTGCGGTATCTCCGAAATAGACGATACGTTCGTCCGGCAGATTTCGCATGATCTCGCGCGCCACCGTCAGCCCGCCAACACCCGAATCAAAGACTCCGATCGGGGCGGATGAATGTGTTTCTTCTATAATAATACTCATGATTTCTGCTTAAATCCTTTCTATGTAATAATGAAGTTTGGGTCAAAAGGTAATCGTAAATGAGAAAACCTAAAAAATCAGCGGCTCCCCGTCCACAAACGCGAAGCACACCGCCTCTTCCTTTGTAAAGGCTGCCCGCCCATTTGTCCCTTCCGTAATGGCCTCTTTCAGCTCTGTCAGCTGCTCCTGCGGCACGAGTGTCTCCAGCTCTACGATATCTGTGTACTGAGAATCGGTGATCGTAAGGCCACGCTGTCCTAACAGGTACTGAATCTTTCCGATGCCATTGTAGTCCGTACGGATGCTAAGCAGTGTCCCCTCTGTCTTTTCGATAATCTTGCTGGCTGCAAGTCCCACCTGTACAGACCGGGAATAGGCGCGCACCAGTCCGCCGGTGCCAAGCAGGGTTCCTCCAAAGTACCGTGTCACGACGACTGCCACATTATGTACTGCCTCGCCAAGCAGGACATCCAGCATCGGCCGACCGGCTGTCCCCTGCGGCTCACCGTCGTCGCTGCACCGCTGCAGCTCCTGATTTTCTCCAACGACAAATGCAGAACAGTTATGCGTCGCATTCCAGTATTTTTTCTTCATAGCCGCGATAAAATCCAGTGCTTCCTCCTCGGACTCTACCGGGCGCACGGTCGCAATAAAGCGGGACTTCTTCTCAACAATCTCGTCTTCGCCACCTTCAAATACGATTTTAATCTGTTTCATATCCTTTTTTCTTTCCTCCGGTTCACGATTTGCAGCCATGTTCAGAACCGTTTCGGCTTCCTCTGAATCGGATGCTTTCTTAATGGATTGTACCACAGTTCCGCAAGAATGGACAGACCATCTTTCCTGCGATCGATAAAAGCACACTGAAATTACATAAAAACCAGTGCCTCATGACATACTATTCTACGACTATAGAAATTTTTCTGCAGAAAAGGAGCTCCCGCAATGAAATCAATTCACATTACCAGAAAACAGCTTCTGACCGGTCTTGCGCTCTTATCCGGTCTGATCGTACTCATTGTCTGCGGGACACTCTGGTATCTCATCGCTACCGCTCCCGATCCGGATACGATCTCTCTCTCTCCGTCCGAGTCCGCTACCTATATCTGCGATTCCAACGGCAATTACATGCGCCGCCTCACTTTTGCCACCTCCAACCGGGATCTCGTCACGCTCGATGAAATCCCAAAAGCGCTGCAGCAGGCCGTCATCGCAATCGAAGATGAACGCTTTTACTCGCATCACGGCATCGACATCCACGGCATTCTGCGTGCCTTTTTCAAAGGTATTACAAACGGCTCCTTTTCCGAGGGTGCCAGCACGATTACGCAACAGCTCATCAAAAATCAGGTTTTTACTGAATGGACGACCGAGCGCACATTTCTCGACCGTATGCGCCGCAAGGTGCAGGAACAGTACCTTGCGATCCAGCTCGAAAAACGAAGCAGCAAGGAAGAAATTCTGGAAAATTATCTGAATACGATCAACTTAGGCTCTGGCTGCTACGGCGTCCAGTCCGCCGCAAAGCGTTACTTCGGAAAGGATGTCTCAGACCTCACCCTCTCCGAATGCGCCGTACTCGCCGCAATCCCGCAAAATCCATCCGGCTACAATCCTGTTTCTTTTCCGGAAGTAAACCGCCGTCGCCAGCTCATTGTCCTCAACTATATGGAAGCACAGGGCTACATCTCTCATGATACACATCGGGAAGCAGAGAATGATCCCGTGTATGACCGTGTCCTCGCATCCGATCCGCTATCCGGTTGGGAAAACGTCTATTCCTATTATGAAGATGCCCTGATCTCCCAGGTCACAGACATACTCATGCAGGAGCTCCATTATACACAGGAACAGGCGCACCGGGCCATCTTCAGCGGCGGACTGCGCATTTATTCTGCACAGGATTCCTCTTTACAGTCGATCTGTGATGAAGAGTTCTCCAATCCTGCCAATTTCCCCGCAGGCTCCTTTGCAGAAACACCGCAGGCATCTCTTGTCCTCATGGATCAGCACACCGGTCTTGTGCGTGCACTCGTAGGCGGACGCGGAGAAAAAAAAGCCAGCCTCACCTTAAACCGCGCCACCGATATGCTGCGCCAGCCCGGCTCCACCTTTAAAATCCTCACCGCCTATGCCCCGGCCTTAGATGCCGTCGGCGAAACACTCGCCACTATCTATGAAAACACACCCTTTTTCTACGAGGATGGCACACCGGTCAGTAACTGGGACAGTGCTGATACGAGCAGCGCGGTCACGATCCGGGAAGCAATCACCCGCTCGGTCAATATCGCCGCCGCGCGTTGCATCACTGCCATCACCCCCGCACTCGGATTCCAGTATGCGCAGGACCTCGGTATCACGACTTTGCGCCCGGCTACTGACTGCATCCAACCGCTTGCACTCGGCGGCATCACCGACGGTGTGAGCAATTTAGAGCTCACCGGTGCATTTGCCGCAATCGCAGATGATGGCATTTACCGGACGCCGAAGTTCTTCACAAAGATCCTGAACCGAAACGGCGAGGTGCTCTACGCTTTTTCCGATCTGGAAACGGATGCCGCAGCTGCAGACGAATTACCGGATGATTTTCACACCCGCACGCTGGCCGGACGAGACAACACCCGCGTACTGAAGGACTCGACCGCCTTTCTTCTGACCTCTGCAATGCAAGGCGTCGTCGCCGACCCTTCCGGTACAGCCTATCAGACGGTTTCTGCATCCGGCCAGCCCGTCGCCGGAAAGACCGGAACGACCTCGGACTACAAGGATATCTGGTTCGTCGGCTTCACACCCTACTACACGTGCGGCGTCTGGGGCGGATATGACAGCAACAAAGAGCTGCCGGATGGCTGTCACAGCTATCAGAAAACACTGTTTTCCGCTGTGATGAACCGGATTCACAGCACCTTACCTGCATCTGAATTTACCCCGCCATCGTCAGTCCGGCAAATTCAGCTCTGCAAGGAGAGCCATCTGCCTTCCATAGAAAACGGATGCCACGACACCTATACTGAATATTTTGCCGTCGGGACGGAACCGGAAAAAGACTGTCCGCTGCATATCCCGGTTCCGGAGTCGGAGCCGATTGTTATTTACCCGGACATCCTCGATCAGCTGCTTCCGGAGACAGAATCAGAAACCCCGGCAGTCGAATCCGACCAGGAAAGCTCTGACTCTCTGAATACAGAAACGGCATCTCCGGATACGGAGATGCCGCCTTATGAAACAGAATCTGATACTAACTCCCTGCAGGATCTGATGAACCGGCTTGGAGCATAACGCGGATATTCACAGCCCGCTTCTCTGTCTGCTCATAACCGGACAACTGACCGGGACAGGATATTTACAGCTTCTACTCTTCTCCTGCCGCTGTCCGGCAGATCAGGTCTGCACAGGCTGAAATGCCGAGCTGTGAGCTGTCAAGCACGAGGTGATATCCTTTCTTATCATCCCAGTGCATGCACGTATTCGCCCTGTAGAAATTGGCCCGGCGGCGGTCAAACCGCTTCAGGATATTGTCAACCTTTGCTTCCTCTATGCCGTAACACGTCCTGGCGCGTTTTTTGCGGAATTCCTTATCCGCATGGATAAACACCCGCAGTACATCCTCGCGATCCCGCAAGATCCATCCTGCGCAGCGACCGACGATCACGCATGGTCCCTGCAGTGCCATCTCCCGTATCACACTCTCCTCTGTGACATACAAAGCGCCCTCTTCGCTTAATCCGTCCCGCTCCCCGAGTGCGATCCGGTTCGCCATGCCAAGTGAATACAGCAGGCTGTTCGACGTCGTCTCCTCGAGCTGTACGAGCCGTTCCGGCACGGTATTCATTTTCTCTGCCGCGCGCTCCAGCACTTCTTTTCCATAACACGGAATATCCAGCTGTAGACCGACCCGTGTGCCGATCTCGCTGCCTCCGGATGCATATTCCCGCTCAATCGTAATAATATGGTACTTCATCACATTTCCTCCCTGCTGTTATTACCTGTTCATAATTGACTCACGCACTGCGGCAAAGCGGACATTCGCAATCCGCTTTCGCTACTTGCTCATGAACGCAGGCGTTTCACGCACTGCGTTCAAACTGGCTGTTGTACAGCTCCGCATAGAAGCCGCCCTGTCTCATCAGTGTATCATGGTCACCCTGCTCAATGATATCTCCATCCTTCATGACCAGAATCAGATCGGCATCCCGGATTGTTGAAAGGCGGTGCGCGATAACAAAGCTCGTCCGTCCCTTCATCAGATTATCCATTGCCTTCTGAATCTGTGCCTCAGTACGGGTATCGACTGAGGAGGTCGCCTCATCAAGAATCAGGATCTTATTGTCTGCCAAGATTGCCCGCGCGATCGTGAGCAGCTGCTTCTGTCCCTGAGAGACATTGCTCGTCTCTTCATTCAAAACCATCTGATAACCGCCCGGCTGCTGCATGATAAATTTATGGATATGAGCTGCCTTGGCTGCTGCGATGACTTCCTCATCCGTCGCATCCAGCCTGCCATACCGGATATTTTCCATGATCGTTCCGGAGAACAGCCAGGTATCCTGCAGTACCATACCAAACATTTCCCGCAGCTCCTTGCGGTTGAAGTCCCGCACATCATGCCCGTCGATCTGGATACTGCCTTTGTTGACATCGTAATAACGCATCAGCAGCTTGACCATCGTCGTCTTACCGGCTCCGGTAGGACCTACGATCGCGATCTTCTGTCCATCCTTTACCTTTGCAGAAAAGTCGTGAATGATCAGTTGATTCGGATCATAGCCAAATGCCACGTGGTCAAATGTCACATTTCCGTTCAGACCATCTGTCGCTGCCGGATGATCGACCTTCTGATCCTCCTCCTCTTCCTCAAGGAATTCAAATACACGCTCGGATGCGGCAGCTGCAGATTGCAGCATATTTGTCACCTGCGCGATCTGCTGGATCGGCTGCGTAAAGTTCCGGATGTACTGGAAGAAGGACTGGATATCTCCGACCTCAATCGCATTTTTGATGACGAGGAATCCGCCAAGAATCGCCACTACGACATATCCCAGATTGCCGATGAACTGCATGACCGGCATCATAATACCGGAGAAGAACTGAGACTTCCAAGCTGAATTATACAGCTCTTTATTTACTTTTTCAAATGCTTCTACAACATCCTTTTCTTTATTAAATACCTTTACGACGTCATGTCCGCCATATATCTCTTCGATCTGCCCGTTTACCTCGCCGAGATAGCGCTGCTGATTGCGGAAAAATTTCTGCGACCGTTTCATCACTGTCCCGATAATCCCCATCGATAGCGGAAGGATCAGAACCGCTGCAAGCGTCATCCACACATTGATACTCAGCATCATGATAAACACACCGATCAGCGTCGTGACCGAAGTGATCAGCTGTGTGATACTCTGATTCAGTCCATTCTGCAAGGTATCCACATCATTCGTCACTCTGGAGAGGATCTCTCCGGTCGTCCTGCTCTCATAATACTTTAATGGAAGCCGGTTGATCTTTCCGGAAATATCTCTCCGGAGACTGTATGTCACATCATTCGAAATTCCCGTCATGATAAAGCCCTGAATAAATGAGAAGATCGCCGAGCAGACATACAGGGAAAGCGTAAACAGCAGGATCTGCGTAATCTTTGTAAAATCAATTCCACCGCTTCCGCCAATCTTTGCGACCAGACCGTTAAACAGCTCCGTCGTCGCTTTACCGAGAATCTTCGGTCCTACAATATTAAACACGGTCCCGGCAACTGCAAAGATCAGCATGATTACAAACCGGAATTTATATTTTGACATATAGCGGATGAGTTTGCCGATGCTTCCTTTAAAGTCTTTGGCTTTCTCGCCGCCCATTCTTCCTCCGTGCATGCCATGCATGCCACGTGGTCTTGATTCACTCATCTGGCCTGCTCCTTTCTCATCCCGCAAGCTCTTTTTCGGAGAGCTGTGATTTTGCGATCTGACGGTACACTTCACAATTTTCCATCAGTTCTTTATGTGTTCCCTTACCGGCAATTTTTCCATCATCCAGTACGATGATCTGATCGGCATGCAGGATCGTGCTGATCCGCTGAGCCACGATCAGGGTCGTCGTATCTGCTGTCTGCTTTTTCAGCTCCCGGCGAAGTGTGACATCCGTCTTATAGTCCAGCGCAGAAAAGCTGTCATCAAAAATGAGTATCTCCGGCTTCTTCGCAATCGCTCGCGCAATCGAAAGGCGCTGCTTCTGCCCTCCGGATACATTCGTACCACCCTGCGCAATCGGAGCTTCATACGTTCCCTCTTTTTCTTCGATAAACTCCGTCGCCTGTGCAATCGCTGCCGCCTGTTTCACATCCTCGCCGGTCGCATCCGGTGCTCCATAGCGGATATTCGAATCAATTGTGCCGGAAAACAGTGTGCTCTTCTGCGGTACATAGCCGAGCCGGCCACACAGATCCTTTTTCGCCATATCACGAACATCCACGCCGTCAACCATGACTGCGCCTTCCGTCACGTCATAGAACCGCGGGATCAGATTGATCAGCGTGCTCTTTCCGCTTCCGGTGCTTCCGATAAAGGCCACGGTCTGTCCTTTTTCCGCACGGAAGGAAATGTCATCGAGCACCTTCTCATCCGCCTCCGGATAGGAGAACGATACGTGAGAAAACTCTACCGTTCCCTTCTCATTTGCTTTTGGCTGCTTTGGCTGTGCCGGATCGTGAATCGTCGGCTCAGTGCTCAGCACCTCATAAATACGTTTCGCCGCTACATTTGCCCGCGGGATAATGACCGACATCATCGCGATCATCAAAAACGACATAATGATCTGCATCGCATACTGGATAAATGCCATCAGATCGCCGACCTGCATGGTGCCACCGTCGATTGCATAGCTTCCACTGTAAACAATCAGCACGGAAATGCCGTTCATAATGACCATCATAACCGGCATCATAAAGGTCATGCATCGGTTGACAAACAGGTTCGTCCTTGTCAGACCCTGATTGGCCTTCTCAAAGCGCTCCTCCTCATGCGTCTCCGCACTGAAGGCACGGGTGACCATGATACCGGTCAGCTGCTCTCTTGTGACCAGATTCAGACGGTCGATCAGCTCCTGCAGCTTCGTAAACCGAGGCATCGCTATCTTAAACAGTACTCCAATAACAATCATGATCAGGATGACCGCCAGTGCGATAATCCAGCTCATTGATACGTCCGTTTTTACGACCTTGAGCACACCGCCGATACCGAGAATCGGTGAATAGAGCACCAGGCGGAAGCCCATTGCCAGCAGCATCTGAATCTGCTGGATATCATTCGTGCTTCGCGTGATCAGCGAGGCAGTGGAAAACTGATTGAACTCATGGCTGTTGAAGCCGATGACCTTGCGGTAGACATCGTTTCTCAAATCGTGTGCCACGACCGCTGCTATCCGTGCAGAGAAGAAGGTTACGAGCACAGACGCCATCATCGCCAGCAACGCAATCAGAAGCATTATGCCGCCGGTACGCAGCAGATAATGAATCTGAAGGCTGTCAAGATCCTCACCAAGGGCTTCATACTCTTCCTGTACAAACAGAATTGCGGACTGTGCCGTCATCGTATCCGGCATGTCTGCAGTCTTTTCCTTAAGCTTCTGCAGCATCTCCATGCGGGTCTCCTGCGGAAGCTGCTTCACTGCATCCAAAGCCGAGACTCCTTCCGGCAGCTGCATCGCGTCGCCGCTATCCATACCAAATGCACTGTCCTCACTCCCCATCTGTTCCAGACTCACAAGCATCATCTCGCTTTCGGACAGCATATCTGCCAGCTCCTCCCGTTCAGATGATTTGATATGCTCCTTCAGCACATACATATCGCCATCCTGCGTGTAATACTGATCCAGCAGCGACTTTCCGTCATCATTCAGAAACAGCTCCAGGTTCGCCTTTGTACCGGCGCTCATTTTTTCCGGCACACCGTCCTCAATGCCCTTTTGCTGAATCCCTTCATTTACAATCTTTGACGTATATTCCGGCAAGGTCAGATCGCAGTGCGCCTGCAAAAACAGCAGCGCAACAATCGCAACGACAAGCCCTGCCGAGCTTTTGAGATATTTTGCCAGCTTTGTCATGCCCTTCCTCCTTTTCTGGTTTCACAACTCCATGCTTCTTTGTCCTTCTCCGGAGAACGCACTCCTTCCAAAGGCAGCTCCTCTTTCCCGCCTGAAAGTACATTCAGGTTCTGAATCATACGGGTAAAAAAGTGTCTCGCCAGCTCCAGCTCTTCCTCCGAAAATCCGGCAGTCAGGACCTTCTCATTTTCCTGAATCACAACCTCTATCTGTGCTGAAATCCTGATCCCTTTTTCCGTCAGGTAAATCCGGCTGATCCGCATATCATTCGGATCCGGTCTCCGGTAGATCACATCTGCCTTCTCCAACCTTTTCACTGTCACCGCCACCGTCGGTGGCTTCACGTGCAGACACTCTGCCAGCTCCCGCTGACTGATCCCCTCCTTATGGCTGATGATATTCAAAAATGGCAGCTGTCCCGGATGCACACCCATATCTTTCAGACGCCCGAAATTCACCTCCGTATACCGATGCAGCAACCTCATAAATGCCCCCTGCAGGCTCTGAGGATTCTCTTTTTTACACTCACACATTTTCTCACCTCATTCCCAAGATATACACCTGAGTAAATCGCTTTTCATCCCAATTTTTATTTAGCCGACTAACAGTTAGCCGACTAAATTAGTTATACTCATTTTACCAAAAAAATCAAGGGGATTTTGTGCACTTTATAAAAAGTTTAGAAGTGAATTTTAGGTTGACGGAATCCCGCCGCTGTTTTATAATAGACAGGTACGACAGCGAAAAGTCTTTTCCGCTGCCTTAGCAAATAGGGAGACGTATCGAAGTGGCCATAACGAGCTTGACTCGAAATCAAGTTGTCGGGTAACCGGCACGAGGGTTCGAATCCCTCCGTCTCCGCTTCTTTCAGAACGCAGAATGCCTGAGTTTATGCGGGTGTTCTGCTTTTTTTATGGGCGGAGAAGTCGATGAGTTTAGGGTGACACTTGGTTACACTTTTTTCAGCCGGACACAGTGCAGCTTCGAATTTTCCGACCGCTTCAAAAATAGAGAGAATGGTGAAAAAAGCATTTTTATAATATCGGCAGGATAAAAGATGTATTTACCTTTCAATACTGGTGTACATCTCTCAGTGTAGATTTTCCAGATGCGCTGTGCTATACTATTCACACGGGAAAGTCAGAACATAAAAGGCGGCCTAACAGTTACCCCCGAACGTAAGAAAGGGGGTGATGGCAATGTACGTTACGCATGACGAGTTAATTCAGATTGGTATATTCATTGTCTCGCTCATAGGATTGTGTTATACAATCTTTGAGAGTAAACATAAAAAATAGCCGCCCACTACTGCGAATAGTGAACGGCTGTTGCTGAAAAGCATTTAGGTTATTCATTGTCTGGGGTAGGCCGCTTTGGCTTTCCCCTTTTTGTGTCTATAGTATAACATACCTATGATGTGGACGCAAGTGAAAGATCGTAGCAGCTTTGTTGACAACCCGAAGTTCAATAAAAACCTGTTTATCGAATAGGAAGGAGCTGAATGATACAAGTAGTATTTAATTGCCAGCTTCTGTATGAGATTCCTGCTTTTCCATCTCCTTCTCCCGCTTCTTGATCTCCCGCAGTTCCCGGAAGAATCCGGAGAGCATCGCGCTGCAGGTCTCTCCTAAGACGCCGCGCTCGACGATGACCTGATGATTAAATTCAGGCATCTCAAGGAGATTTAAGACGGAACCGGCACAGCCGGCTTTCGGATTCATACTGCCGATCACCGCACGGGTGATGCGTGACTGGACGATGGCCCCGGCGCACATCTGGCACGGCTCCATCGTGATGTAGATTGTGCAGCCCTCCAGCCGCCAGTCGCCGAGCTTTTTGCTCGCTTTGCGGATCGCATTGATCTCGGCGTGGGACGTCGTGTTCTGATCGGTGTTGCGCCGGTTATAGCCGCGGGCGATGATCTGATCCTCATATACGATGACACAGCCGACCGGCACTTCCTTTAAGACGTATGCCTTTTTCGCCTGTTTTAATGCTTCCTTCATGTATTTTTCATCTGTTGTCATATAATTCTCCTGTACTTTCCATCTATAAATAAGCAAATTGAAAAGTTTACCAGTCAAGCGGATATTCGCAATCCGCTTCGCTACTTGCTCATAACCGAATGCTGCT
>ERZ809224.281-NODE-281-length-53058-cov-9.432126_pt1 | contig 53058 bp, 40 predicted proteins | sample MGYA00520513_ERZ809224 | MGnify/ENA primary metagenome ERZ809224 (study PRJEB31576, sample SAMEA3212658) | Homo sapiens | biome: human-gut; feature: human gut; material: fecal | place: Sweden | collected 2012 ... | reverse complement strand
TTTGGAATCTCCGGCAATGACTTTCACGATATCGCCTTTTTTAATGTGTATTTTCATCTGTTTTGTTTTTTCAATTGGTCGTTGTCAATTGTTCTTATTTAAAATAGGATTATCCTATCTGATTCTTTATAATACTTCCGGTGCCAAAGAAACGATTTTCATATATTGTTTCTCACGAAGTTCACGCGCTACGGGTCCGAAAATACGGGTTCCGCGCATTTCTTCACCGGGAGTTAATAAAACTACCGCGTTGTCGTCGAACCGGATATAAGACCCGTCACCACGACGAACATGTTTTTTCGTCCGAACGATCACGGCTTTGGTCACGGTTCCTTTTTTAATGTTACCGGAAGGAATAGCACTTTTCACGGTTACGATAATTTTATCGCCCACACCGGCGTAACGTTTCTTGGTCCCGCCCAATACGCGGATACAAAGTACTTCTTTCGCTCCGCTGTTATCAGCTACTGCTAATCTAGATTCTTGTTGTATCATTTTATTTTGCCTTTTCTAATATTTCAACGAGACGCCAGCACTTGTTTTTACTCAAAGGTCTGGTTTCCATAACTTTTACTCTGTCACCGATGTTGCATTCGTTTTTCTCATCATGAGCCATCAATTTGGTAGTCCTTCTTAAGAATTTACCATACATGGGATGCTTTAACCTACGCTCAACGTTTACCACAATGGATTTTTCCATTTTGTTGCTGGTTACGATACCTTCTCTGACTTTTCTGTGATTTCTGTTTAATTCCATGTTTTCTAATTTTTCAGGCTTTCTTTTATTTCACGTTTGCGTAACTCTGTTTTCAGGCGTGCAATAGTTCTCCTCTGTTCTTTGATCTTGTTAGGATTTTCTAACGGAGTTACTGCATTATTGAGACGCAATTTGGTTAATTGCTGTTTTTCTTCAGTTAATCTTTCAACGATTTCCGGAGTTGAAAGGTCTACAATTACTGTCTGTTTCATCGTTGTTAAATTTCTTCTGAATAATCTCTTCTCACTACGAATTTTGTATGTACCGGTAATTTCTGGGCACCCAGGCGGAGAGCTTCTTTAGCTACTTCGTAAGGAACGCCGTCAGCTTCGAATATAATTCTTCCCGGGCTTATTCTGGCCACGAAATATTCGGGAGCTCCTTTACCTTTACCCATACGTACTTCGGCAGGTTTTTTAGTGACCGGTTTGTCAGGGAATACCCGGATCCAGAGTTGTCCTTCACGTTTCATATAACGTGTGATCGCCTGACGTGCGGCTTCTATTTGGCGTCCTGTTAACCACATCTGATCTAAGGTCTTGATGGCAAACGAACCGAAAGCGATTTCGCTTCCGCGTTTCGTGATGCTTTTCATCCTACCTTTCTGCGGCCTTCTGTATTTGGTCTTTTTTGGTTGTAACATGGTACTTGTTTTTACAAATTAGGTCTTACTCTTTTCTTATTTTTTTCTTCCTCCTCTTGGGGATCTTTTAGGAGCGCCTTTCTGGTCTTTTCCTTCCTGTCCCACATTATAGAAATCTCTTTTTCCATAAACCAGTCCGCGACAGATCCATACTTTAATACCTATTCTTCCGTAGGTCGTATGAGCTTCTGCGGTGGCGTAGTCAATATCAGCCCTTAAAGTATGCAGAGGAGTTCTGCCTTCTTTAAAATGTTCCGTCCTGGCCATTTCAGCGCCGCCTAAACGACCGGAAACCGATACTTTGATCCCTTCTGCGTTCGAACGCATCGTGGAAGCGATGGCGGTTTTAACCGCTTTACGGTAAGAAACCCTGCCTTCTATCTGTTTGGCGATATTTTGTGCAACCAGTACAGCATCCAGATCCGGACGTTTTACCTCGGAAATATTGATCTGTATTTCTTTATTGGTAATTTTCTTTAACTCTTCTTTCAGCTTGTCTACTTCAGTACCGCCTTTACCGATAATAAGACCGGGTCTTGCGGTGTTGATGGTAACCGTTACCAGCTTCAGTGTTCTTTCAATATAAATTTTTGCGATTCCGGCTTTAAATAAACGAGCATTCAGGTATCTCCTGATCTTGTCGTCCTCAACGAGCTTATTGGCGAAATTTTTGCCGCCATACCAATTAGAATCCCATCCTCTGATAATTCCTAATCTTAAACCTACCGGATTAACTTTTTGACCCATACTATTCTATATTATGTGTTTCTTCTACAATATTGTTTTCTGCATTATTTTGGTTCATGTCCGCTTTATTATCAATAATAAGGGTAACATGGTTGGAACGTTTCCTGATCCGGTAACCTCTTCCCTGTGGAGCCGTACGGAGCCTTTTCAACATCCTGCCGCTGTCCACAACGATAGATTTTACATAAAGCTGGGCGTCTTCCAGTCTTACGCCTTCATTCTTTACCTGCCAGTTGGCTATCGCTGATTTTAAAAGTTTGAGCAATTTCTCAGCAGACTCTTTTCTGCTATATTTTAATACATTCATAGCATAGTCAACATCCTTTCCCCTGATCACGTCTGCCATGATCCTTGTTTTTCTCGGAGAAGTAGGATTATCAACTAATCGAGCCATGTAAATGGTCTTTTTGGCTTCTTTTCTTGCTTCTGCTGCTATTCTTTTTCTTGCTCCCATTGCTTTTTAGGTATTTTTTGGTGATATAAAACCTTAGTTTTTAAATCGTTAAAGTTAACTTTTTTTTCTTCCGCACGTTTTCAATGAAATTGGCGGCAAAAATAGCAAAAATTTTTATACAATTACCATGACCTCAGAAAAAAAAGTGAAAAAAGTAAATTTATTGATTTTGATATGGATAGGTGATAGTCGACGGAAATAATTAACACAGAGGAGTTAAGAACTTGCCGGGAAGTGAAAGATCCACACCTTAAAATGTTCTTTAATTGATGATTATGTATTTTATTTTAAAATTGTATCCGATAGATAACACTTTTATCAGCTATTTTAAAGTAATGAATCAGATGAAATTAAATTAATCCCATAAACAAAAACAACTTTTCAACTAAAATTGTATTTTTGCAGCTTTATTAATTGATATTAACATATAGAAATAATATGCGTCCTGATTTCAGTAAAGTTAGTTACAAGTCCTCTCCAAAATCTCAGGATTTTGCCGAATGGGCCAAAGAACATGGTATTGATACGGAATGGTTAACAGCCGAACAAATCCCTGTTAAACCGGTTTACGGTAAAGATGACCTTGCCGGTATGGAACATCTGAATTATGCGGCAGGCCTGCCGCCTTTTCTAAGGGGCCCTTATTCTACCATGTATGTCAATAAGCCGTGGACGATTCGTCAGTATGCCGGTTTCTCCACTGCGGAAGAATCCAATGCTTTTTACCGCCGGAATCTTGCAGCGGGACAAAAAGGGCTTTCCATCGCTTTCGACCTGGCTACGCACAGGGGTTATGATTCCGATCACCCGCGTGTAGTTGGAGATGTGGGAAAAGCCGGAGTTGCCGTAGATTCCATATTGGACATGAAGATCCTGTTCGACCAGATACCATTGGATCAGATGTCGGTTTCCATGACGATGAACGGAGCGGTATTGCCTGTACTGGCCTTTTATATCCTGGCCGCTGAAGAACAGGGTGTTCCTATGGAAAAACTGACCGGTACCATCCAAAATGATATCCTTAAGGAGTTTATGGTACGTAATACCTATATATATCCTCCGCTTCCTTCGATGCGGATCATCGCCGATATTTTCAAATTCACATCGCAGAATATGCCGAAATTCAATTCTATATCTATTTCGGGATACCATATGCAGGAAGCCGGTGCGACCTGCGATATCGAATTGGCTTACACATTGGCTGACGGTCTGGAGTATTTGCGTACCGGTGTTAATGCGGGTATGAATATCGATGATTTCGCACCACGCCTTTCGTTCTTCTGGGCCATTGGGATGAATCATTTTATGGAAATCGCCAAAATGCGGGCAGCCCGTATGTTATGGGCCAAAATCGTAAAACAGTTCAATCCGAAAAATCCGAAATCGATGGCGTTGCGTACCCATTCCCAAACTTCAGGCTGGTCGCTTACGGAACAGGATCCTTTCAACAATGTTGCGCGTACCTGTATCGAAGCGATGGGAGCTGCGCTGGGACATACACAGTCATTGCATACGAATGCCCTTGACGAAGCCATTGCGCTTCCAACTGATTTCTCAGCCCGTATCGCTCGTAATACCCAGATTTATATCCAGGAGGAAACCAATATTTGTCGTGCGGTCGATCCGTGGGCAGGTTCTTATTATGTGGAAACACTGACCAACATGATCGCGCATCGCGCATGGGAACATATTCAGGAGATCGAATCACTCGGCGGAATGGCCAAAGCCATCGAAACGGGAATCCCTAAAATGAGGATCGAAGAAGCGGCAGCCAGGAAACAGGCCAAAATAGATTCCGGTATTGAATCCATTATCGGAATTAATAAATATAAGTTAGATAAAGAAGATCCTATCGAAACGCTCGAAGTAGATAATACGGCCGTAAGGGAATCCCAGTTAAAACGACTGGCGCAATTGCGTGCGGAAAGAAATAATCAGGAAGTAGAGGCCGCCTTGGAAGCTATTACCAAATGTGCCGAAACCGGTGAAGGCAATCTTTTGGAATTGTCATTGGATGCCGCCCGTAAAAGAGCTTCGCTGGGTGAGATTTCGGATGCGATGGAAAAAGTATTCGGACGTTATAAAGCAACCATAAATTTAATTACAGGCGTGTACAGTTCGGAACAAAAAGACAACGAGAGCTTTCAGAAAGCCCGGGCCATGGCGGATCAATTCGCGGAAAAAGAAGGCCGCAGGCCGCGTATCATGATAGCTAAAATGGGACAGGACGGGCATGACCGCGGTGCCAAAGTCGTATCTACGGGTTATGCCGATATCGGCTTTGATGTGGATATGGGACCCCTTTTCCAGACTCCCGCGGAAGCGGCAAAACAAGCGGTGGAAAATGATGTGCATGTATTAGGTGTATCATCACTGGCTGCGGGACATAAAACACTGGTCCCACAGGTAATTGAAGAATTGAAGAAACTGGGAAGGGAAGATATCATGGTTATTGTGGGTGGTGTGATACCCCCGCAGGATTATGATTTTCTCTATAAAGCCGGTGCAGCCGCTATTTTTGGTCCGGGCACCATTATCAGCGACGCAGCCATCAAAATGCTCGGTTTGCTAATGGAATAAGTATTTTACATACTCTCATTATAAAAACAAAAAGACTATTCCCGGAATTGACAGGAAAATGGATTTTGATCATCCTGATTTTCCTTTTTACCTTTCCGGCTTTCATACCCGAATACGGAATAGGACTGGATGCATCTTATATCTGGGGCCTTAACTGGCTTTTTGCCCATGACTACAGTACATTAAAACAGCTGGTTTATCCTTTCGGACCGTTGGCTTTCCTTAAGATTCCTTCTCCGGAGGGTCATAATCTTTTATTTGCCCTGACCTTTTTCTCTGTGCTTAAATTGGTTTTTATCCGGCTGATGTTTAAAATGGCAGAGGTCTCCGGGAAAAAATATAACTTGTCCTCTTTCCTGCTTATTCTAATAGCTTCCTATTTCACTACCACGGACTTTCTGATCATTGGAATGGTTCTTATGCTGAACTGGCTTTATTATAAAGAAAACCACTGGCTTTTATTCGGATTAAGCGTTTTTTTGGCTTTCACCGGTTTATTCATTAAAGTCTCGATCGGAATTACCTCTTTTTCGATCGTCGCCGTTTCCATGATCCTCCATTTCGTCGAACAAAAGAAAATTAAAGATTTAGGAATTCAGTCGGGGATAACGGTAGTGTTGGGATTGATTATGGGACTGGCGGTATTTGGCAATTTAGGGATTTATTTCCGGTTTCTGACGGGAGCTATGATGCTGTCGGGAGGCTATGGGGATACACTTTCTTTGTTCCCGGACAACCGTTGGATTCTGCTTATTCCTTTTATTATTTTAATGATCGTAACTCCTTTTATAACAAAGGAAAAGAATATCCGTATTTTATTTTTACTGGCGTTTTTTCCATTGCTCGCTTTATGGAAACACAGTTTTATCCGGGAAGATATTTATCATTATACTATTTTGCTCTCCTTTCTCTTTATCTTTTGGTCTATAGTTTTGATAATATCAAATTCCGGAAAGTATCTTTTATTGGGTATAGCCTTTACTACCATTATGCTTTTATATGCCAATATGCGGGTTATTCCGATGTATCGGGGTATCAAGACCGAAGTCGTGGGAATCAATAATTTTATCGACGCCATACAATATAAAAGTTTAAAACAGAAATATCGTAATATTTCAGAAGAAAATGTTTCACCATATCGATTGGATGATGAGGTAAGGAATTTAATAGGGGAGGGAACCATAGACATATATCCGTGGGAATTCTCTTATGCTGCTGCGAATGGCCTCAATTGGAAACCCCGTAAAACATTGGAGCTGGGTGCGTCTACATCCCGATGGGCATCCGAAAAGGCATCGGAGCATTACCTTTTACACGATGATGCTCCCCGGTCTATACTGTTTCAATTTCATCCCGATCCGTACGGTGGCAAATTGGGTAGTATCGACAACAGGTATATTCTTAATGACGAGCCGCTGGTAATTTATAATATCCTGAATAATTATAGCGTGGAAAAGCAAACCGACAATTTTTGTATTTTCAGGAAAAACGATCATCCCCGTATTGTGGAAACTATAAACGGTGATAAGCAATCGATTGTGTTCGATGAATGGATCGAAATTCCACGATCACCCGGTAATATTGTCCGGATCAAAGTACAGTCGAAAAATACTTTAGCCGGATTTCTCAAGAAATTATTTTATAAAGGTGAAGAATATTATATCGATTACGAATTGGAAGACGGTAATATCTTAACTTACCGGTATGTTCCTTCCACGGCAGTAGACGGCTTATGGTGTAATCCTTTTATGCGTTTTCCCACCGGGAATATGGCAGAGCCCGGAGCAGTCAGATGTAAACTCCGTAACAGTAATCCTGGGTCTGTTTCTGAGGAGGTAGAGGTCCGGTTCGAAACTCTGGTATTGAATGATCGCGGTTCTTTGGATTTTCTTTTCGGTAAGAATACGGATGATAAGGAAACGGTACTCAAAACAAGTTTCACGGATTTTGAAGATGTTATTCCTGAAAATGATTCCTGGATATTAACGGATCAAACGGCTTTATCCGGTATTCGCGCCAATCAGGTTAACCCGGGTGGTTTTTCCTATACATATGTATTGGATCTGGATTCTTTATGGAATATGGACACGACTATCAATACCTTGATCATAGAAGCTAATGCAGCCTATTTAAATGATTACGGAGTTGCGGGACTTGTTATTTCAGCCGAAGGTACCGGGCAGGATTTCTGGGATGTCCGTTATTTAAATAATAGTCTCAACAAAAATTCATGGCATTGGTCTTACCTCCGGCGAACTCTAAATAAAAGCAAACAAATGCATGGAATTGTTAAAATCTATCTCTTCAATAACGGTTCCAAACCTCTCTTCACGGATGACTTTAAAGTCACTGTTAAAAAAACTAAATCAGATAACTTTTAATCCGATAAGAGCGTTATTTCCTTAGATAATATTCATTTTCCGGTGTTATTACCGGTTTATGGAAGCTTTGAACTTTAATCTATAAGTTATGTTAAATTATTCATAATTTATTTTAAATAGACAGCCATGAAAAAGAATAGTTTTTTACTATTACTTATAGTAATATTTTGCCATACCATTTTTGCCCGGGATCTAAAACCGGGATTTGATAAGAACGAATATAGTGAGATGTTGAAGATATCCGCCCAGACAAACCGGTCGCCAAGTGTAGGCGCCAGTTTTTATCCTGAGCGTTATGAAGTGAATTACCGCTCCCCGATCCTGGGTATGGATAATTTGTGGGAATTATGGATCAGTGAAGATTCGGTGGCGGTGATTGCCATAAGGGGGACCGTAGGTTCTACGGTAAGCTGGATGTCAAATTTGTATGCTGCCATGGTGCCGGCCAAGGGAGAACTAAAACTAACGGATAATTATACTTTCAAATATCAGCTTGCGCAGAATCCGCAGGCGGCGGTTCATGTGGGATGGCTTGTTTCCACGGGCTTCCTCGCCAAAGATATATTACCTAAAATTGATTCCTGTTATCGTGCCGGTATAAAGAATTTCTATATTACGGGACATAGTCAGGGCGGTGGGATCGGTTTCCTGATGACCAGTTATTTAAGGAATTTGCAACATGATGGAGAACTTCCGGAAGATATCAGGTTCAAGACTTATTGCAGTGCCGGTCCGAAACCGGGAAACCTCTATTATGCTTATGAATATGAGACGCAGACACAGGATGGATGGGCTTATAACGTGGTGAATGTGGATGATTGCGTTCCTATGCTTCCGTTTACAGTACAAACCTCGGAAGATATAATTTCAAACGGTCCGTTTACCTCTATGGAAAGTCTCATCAGGGAACAACCTTTACCTCACAAGAACGCTCTTTGTATGATATACAAGAAAATGGATGCACCTTCCATAAAAGCGATGGAAAAATATCAAAAATATCTGGGAGGAAAAATGGCGGAACTGGTTAAAAAACATCTTGAAGAATACCATCTGCCGGCTTACTATCCAAGCAATAATTATGTTAGGGCAGGAAACCAGTATATTTTGCAGGGATGCGATCTCTACCATCAGCAATTCTCCCTCGCCAGCAATCATCTTATCGAACACCATTCACCCGCTGCCTATTATTTTATTTTAACCCACAATAATCAGTAAATGAATATTGGATAGGGATTAAAAATTTTTGATTTTCTGATTCATATACTCTATAGCCAGGAAATTTCTCGGAGAAACGATATCGATCCAGCCCGATTCAATAGGATAAACCCTTCCGTTCTTAACCGCTGAAAGCTCTCTATAAGGAAATTTAGAGCAGAAATGATCTTTATCTTCTTTACGGATAAAAATGAAATCGGGATCTTCCTGGAAGAGATATTCCCGGCTTATATTCCAACCGGAAAGATCTTCCCCTATATTTCTTCCACCCGCACGGGTAATAATTTCATGGATATGGGAATTTTTTGGAGCAGTATAATCCCCCGCATCCCCGAAATCCACGACATAATATACGGAAGGAGGAATTTTCCCCGAAGTATCGAGATGAAGGGATTCCATTCTATTTTTTAAAGTGTTAATCTCTTCAATGGCCAATGAATCCTGGTTGACGATCCTGCCGAGAACAGTCAGAGCATCATAGATGCCTTCCATTTTTTGTTCCTCCCTGATGGCAATCACAGGTATACCGGCTTTTTCAATTTTTTCAACTTCATCTTTGGTGATAATAGACCCGATAATCACGACGTCAGGCTCCAGAACAATCAAGGATTCGGTATTGAAGTTTTGTAATCCTCCTATTTTGGTGATTTGTTTGGTTTCGGGAGGATAAGTACAAAAATCGGTAATGCCTACCAATTTATCCCCGCTATTAAGCATAAAAAGCATTTCCGTGATACTGGGAGACATAGAAATGATTCTTTGCGGTTCCCGGGGAAGGGAAACTTCCCGGCCGTAAGAATCGGTCCATTTGAAATAAGGGTCTGTATTTTCCCGGACGGGATTACGGCAACTGCTGATGAAAAGCACCAGCATAAGAAGAATGCCATATTTTTTTAACATGGAAGAACAGAAATTTAAGATGTAGTTATGAAATACCTAAAGTACGATTGAAAGATTGAAGGCTTTCCAATACATTGGTTCTTACGTGAATGAATTCGTCCACGCCTGCTTCTTTCAGTAATTCTACGGCATCCGTGGGATTTCCCGCTACCACTATCGATATTTTACGACCCAGGTCTTTGATTTTCCGGGCAGCCTCAGGTCCCAGTGCGGCATATTCTTCGTCGGAACTACATAATACCACAATATTGGCATTGGATTCCGCAGCGGCCTTCACTCCTTCATCAATAGTAGTAAATCCGGTATTATCCAGGATCTCATACCCGGCGCAACCGAAAAAGTTAGTGGCGAAACCTGCGCGTGCCTGTCTCATGGCTACATTCCCTACTTTTAGCAAAAATACTTTTGGTCTGCCGTGCTTACCCGCATATTTTTCGGTATTCAAGCGTATTTCCTCGAATGCCATCGCGCCCCGGTAATCTTTTAACCCGGGAGCATCTTCCGTATTTTTGAGTTTGACTTTATCGCCCATCATTTCCTGGGTATTGGGATATTGGTTGGTCCCCAGTAATATATATCTGCGGGTGGCGATGTCCATATTTCTTTTCTGACAGCTTTTTTCTATTTCAGCTTTAATTTCACCTTTGCCTGCCAACTCGATTATGCCTCCTTTGGATTCGGTATCCTGGAAAAGTTTCCAGCCGTGCTCACAAAGTGCGTCGGTAAGATTTTCGATATAATAGGAACCGGCTGCGGGATCCGCTACTTTGTCGAAGAAAGATTCTTCCTTCAGGATAGACTGTACGTTACGGCTGATACGTCTTGAAAACTCGTCATCTTCTTTGTATGCCACGTCAAAAGGTTGTAAGGCGATAGAATCCGCTCCGCCGATTACCGCAGCCATACCTTCCGTTGTGGTACGTAACATATTTACGTATGGATCATAAATCGTTTTATTCCACGTGGATGCCACTGTATTTATGAAAAGTTCCGAAGAGGTTTCTTCTGAAGGGTTATACTGGTTTATCATCGTTGCCCACAATAAACGCATTGCCCTGAGTTTGGCGATTTCCATAAAATAATTAGAGCCTACCGAAAGCGTTACCAGCGTTTTTTTCGCGATCTCGTCCGGCGACAGGGAAACGGATGTTCCATATGCCATATATTCGTTGGCGATACTTAAACTATAGCCGATCTCCTGTACGATGGTGGCGCCCGCATTATGCAGAGCCAGTCCATTAATGTTTATAACCCGGAAATTAGGAAGATGCCGCGTTAGTTCCAGAAGACGCATAATTTGTCCCAGGTCTTCTTCGCGGGAATGGTAAAACCGGGTCTGCTTTAAAAAATATACTATTGGATCGAAACCGATGCTGCCCCGTATCCTGGTATTATCGAAAGAATTTGTTTTGAGATATTCGGTAAATAAGGTGACAAGGGCCACATAATCCCGGGCATGATCAAATTGGATGCCCGTATTGTTGAGGTCGATATCCTGCAACAATAAATTCAGACCGGATAAGGAATCAATTTTACTCGCATTAAATACGACGGTTGTCGCACCTTTTTTCAATGCATCACGGGCAATGGTATTGGCTGTGGCCGGATCCGCCTCATGGATTTCCTGCACGATTTCCCAGGTGTTCCCTTTTATCCTGGTCCCGCGTGTGTATGGAAATTGATCGGGAAGGGAATTTAGATACTTTATATTGTCCAGATCTTCAGCCCTGTAATAAGGACGCACTTTAAAGCCTTCATCGGTTTTCCAGACTAATTTTTTCTCGTAATCCGCACCTTTTAAATCCTTTTCGATAATCGCTTCCCAGGCTTCCGTACTGACGGGGGGGAATTCGGAAAATAATTTTTCGTCGCTCATAATATTGCAAATAAAATTCAGGAAGCAAAAATACAAAAAAAGGTTAAAGACCACTTAAAGACTTTTATTTCTTTGTTAGGTAACATATCTTTTGATTCCCATTTTATAATTTATAAAAAATAATTAAATATTCAGCATTAATTAAATATAATATTTTATATTTGTATCACTAATTTTAACTGAAATGACTTTCAATACTCAATTGAATTTGGTGTTTATTTTTTTGATTTTAAATTTATTACACACTTTCTCCCTATTTCCACAGGAGGAAATCATTTTCCGATCCGGACAACCTGTTCATTCTTTCAACATCCTCTCTTCTCATTATCAGTTCCTGACGCGGGAAAATACGGCTTCTGCCTGTATGGTTGACTTTTCATTTGTAACAGCTGCTTTTGGTAACCAATTTCTTTTGAAAGAGCTAATGGAAAAGAACGTTTCTTCTTTTTTCAGGATCAGGGAAAATATATTGACCGTACAAATGGATCATTTCGGGTATTCCCGTTATGGAGATATACGGTTATCGGGAGGATATGGCCGGCTTTTCGGACAATCCGTAGCTGTGGGAATGAGATTCCATTACCTCTTAAATCATGCATATTTGTATCCGGCACGACATTCTTTTACTTTCGATCTCTCTTTTCAGGCCCTGATCGCCCGGAAATACGGGATAGGAGTTATGGTCTATAATCCTGCGAAACTCAAATACGGTTTTACCGGGCGGGATATAATTCCGATGCAATTTAATGTTAATGTTTTCTATTTATTGAATGATCGTTTATTGCTGTGGGGTAAAATGGAAAAAGAGCTTCCCGGTGGTTTTGATCTTTCTATCGGAATTTCCCGCCAATGGAAAATGATGATACTGAACGGCAGCATTTCCTTAACCTATTTTAGTTTATCGGGTAAAGTAAGATGGGGTGCATTCGAATTTGAAATACAATCCAAATATCACTACCGGCTGGGTTTTTCGCCGGCCCTGGCTATCCATTATCTTTTTAAATCATGACTCCAAATCCAACTCGAATTGCTCGTTATGCTGCTTTTGTACTTCCGGCTCTTTTATGTGGAATAGTGATAAAGGTAATGGTAACCGGGGTTTATGCCCAGTCGGATAGTGTTATATTTCAAGAATATATTCCGGATTTGTGGATGGATCGTATGGAAGATGTTTTGGAGGATGATACGGAAGATATAACGGAAATATCGGATGATTGGATTTTCCCTTCTGAGAGTTCGTATAATCTTAATATTCTGGAAGCTCATGAGGCCGTCTATATACTAGGTCTCACGGAATATCAGTATTATCAGCTGCAAAGTTATATCGAAAATTACGGAGAGCTGGTATCGGTTTATGAATTGGCAGCTATCGACGGGTATACGGATCAGGATCTTAAACGACTTTATCCTTATATTACGGTGAGTCCGACGATAAAGAAAATGAAATGGAGGGATATTTTCCGGTATCCTAAACAGGAATTACTGGTAAGATATGAAAGGGTGCTGGAGAAAAAAGCAGGCTACGACGCCACCAGATCCAGCCATTATTTAGGTTCTCCTTTCAGATTATGTTTCCGCTATAAATATACAACGGCACATCTTATTTTTGGTATTACCGGAGAAAAGGATGCAGGGGAAGAATTCTTCTCCGGTTCCCAGAAGCAGGGTTTTGATCATTATTCTTTCCACCTGCAACTTAAAAAAATGGGCCTATTAAAAAATCTTGTTGTCGGGGATTACCGGCTTGATTTTGGACAGGGATTGGTTTTAGGAGGAGGTTTCCTCAATGGCAGAGGAAACGGAGCGGGCGGGATCAGGAAGTTTCCCGTCGGTGTCCGGTCGGTTTTATCTATGAACGAAGGAAATCAACTGCAGGGATTGGCTTTTACTATGGGTAATTTTAAATGTCAGGGAACATTGTTTTACGGCTTCCGGCATTATGACGGTGATCAATGGGAGGATGAGGCAACGGGCGCTCGTTTTTTTGAAGGTGCTCTTGCTGTAAAAGGATATCACCGTACTGTTAACGAAATAGCTAAAAAACATGCTTTGACCCAGCATGTTTATGGATTCGATCTTTTCTACCGTAATGAAATACTGAAAGTCGGATTACGCGGACTCGGAAGTAATTTTTCCGCTTTCGTGGTGCCTCATGAAGATCTATACCGGCTTTTTGATTTTACCGGTAAAGGTTTTTACAATTTTAGTGCCGATTACCAACTACTAATCAAAAAAACGATTCTGTTCGGCGAAGTAGCCATAGGAAGAGAAGCTGAAACAGGAATATTACAGGGGTTAATATGGCAGACGGATCCCATGTTGAAACTTTCTTTATTGTTCCGGCATTATGCGCCGGGATTTATCGCATTAATGGGGAATTCTTTTGGTCGGAACAGTAAAAACCAGAATGAGACCGGCTTGTATGTGGCTGCGGATCTGGTGCCGGGGAAAAAGGTAGAGGTACAATATTACATGGATTTTTATTATTTTCCCTGGTTACGTTACCGGGTGGACCGACCTTCCCGGGGAATGGATATGTCGCTGAAAAACAGGGTACAGTTGTCGTCCAAAGCTAATTTGGAGATAAGGTATCAATTTAAAATAAAAGAGCGAAATAGTCATGATATGCCCCATTACAATGAGATCGGCAGGTTGAATACGCACCGGTTCAGGTTCAATTTTCAGTTTAATCCGTTACCTTCATGTAAACTTAAAACCGAAGTGGATTTCCTCTATAATAAGATTCCCGGTATTTCCGGTGGAAATAAAGGGTTTCTGCTATTCCAGGATCTGACTATTACTTGGACCCGGATGAACCTGGACTTTAAATGCCGGATTGCACTGTTTGAAACCGATTCCTATGAAGAAAAGATCTACGCTTATGAACAGGATCTTTACCGTGTTTTCAATATTACGGCATACCATGACCGTGGCTGGAGAGGATATTTGATTATAAAATACCGGTATAAATGGCTTGACTTATCCTTAAAAATAAGTCAGACGCATTATTTTAATAAAATGCAAATCAGTAGCGGATTAGAATGTATTGACGGGAATGAGAAAACGGAAATTAAATTGCAATCCTTATTCCGTTTTTAAAATCTGGTCCCGGATTTCCTCCATCAGCCACATTGGAGTGGAGGTAGCCCCGCAAATACCAATGGTTTCATCTTGCTCAATGGAAATATCGTCAAGTTGTGTTTTGTTGGAGATGAAATAAGAATTGGGATTCACTTCTTTGCATAAGCCGAATAAGTAAAGACCGTTGGAGCTTTTTTCACCTGAAACAAAAATGATTTTATCATACAGTGAGGCGAATTCCCGGATCTGCTTCGACCGGTTGGCAACCAGACGACAGATGGTGTTATGGTGATAAAATAAATGCCCGTTTCCGTGAGATCGGTAACGGGAGGCGATCTCTTCCACAATACCGGAATAATCTTCAATACTTTGTGTGGTCTGGGAATATAAATAAGCAGGCCTTTCGTAGTCGATCTTATCCAGATCTTTCCGGCCGGAGATCACCATGCCTTGTTTGGAAGTCTGCCCGAGTAACCCGATGACTTCCGCATGCCCTTCTTTTCCGAATATCAGGATTTGCGCTTTTTCAACGTCATGTTCTTCATGACTCTTCTTTACTTTCTGTTGTAATTTTAAAACCACCGGGCAGGTCGCATCGATAAGGCGAATGTGGTTTTGGGTAGCGATGGCGTAAGTCTCCGGAGGCTCGCCATGTGCCCTGATCAATACGGTGGTATTTCTCAATTGGCGGAATTCTTCATGGGAAATGATAATCAGTCCCAACCCTGTAAGCCGGTCGACTTCTTCGTTATTATGAACAATATCACCAAGGCAATAAAGGATAGGATGAGTCGATAAGTACTGCTCGGCAGTCCTTATAGCCGTAATCACGCCGGAACAAAAACCGGAATTACTGTCGATTACGCATTTCATATGAAAATTACAACTTTTCGGGGAGTAAGGAATCAATAAACTCTTTACGGTTAAAGACCTGGAGCTGGTCTATCTTTTCTCCGACTCCAATGTATTTTACGGGAATTTTAAACTGGTCCGATATGCCGATCACAACGCCTCCTTTAGCTGTTCCGTCCAGTTTAGTAATAGCGAGGGCATTAACGGAGGTGGCAGCAGTAAACTGACGCGCCTGTTCGATGGCATTTTGTCCGGTGGAACCGTCCAGTACCAGTAATATTTCGTGGGGTGCGTCCGGTATCAATTTACTGACTACATTGGTGATTTTACTCAACTCCCGCATAAGGTTCACCTTGTTATGAAGCCTTCCGGCAGTATCGATAATGACGACGTCACATTTTTTTGAAATGGCGGAAGCGACGGTATCGTAAGCTACGGCCGCCGGATCGGAACCCATGGGTTGTACTACAATAGGTACGCCTGCTCTTTCGGCCCATATTTCCAACTGGTCTACCGCAGCGGCCCGGAATGTATCGGCTGCGCCCAACATGACGGAGTAACCTTTTTTCTTATATTGATACGCTAATTTACCGATGGTAGTAGTTTTTCCTACCCCATTAACGCCTACAACAACAATCACATAAGGGGTATCCAGTTTAGGAATCTCGAAGTCTTCCCGGTCTTCCGTGTTATTTTCTTCCAGTAGAGAGGTGATCTCTTCCCGGAGGATCGTATTCAACTGCTCAGTGCCGATATATTTGTCCCGTGAAACCCTTTTTTCAATCCGGTCAATGATTTTTAAAGTGGTCTCAACACCGACATCGGAGGTTACCAGAACTTCTTCAAGGCTATCCAATACATCATCATCAACTTTCGATTTACCGACAACGGTTTTGGCTAATTTGGAGAAAAAGCTCTCTTTGGATTTTTCCAGGGTCTGGTTCAATTCCTCTTTTTTCTCTTTTGAAAATAACTTATTAAAAAATCCCATGCTTAAAATATTGTATGCAAAAATACAAAAAAAGCCGAAATGATAGAATCATTCCAGCCTTTTTCAACCATGAAAACAAAATATTACTTTTTAGCCAAAAAGTCTTTAACAGTGCTACTTTCTACAATAGCTTCTTTGAAAACGTAAGCTCCGGTCTTGGGAGAACGTTCCATTTTAATAACGCGGGAAAAGGACACTCCTCCCTCTTTCTTCAATGATGCAACAACCTTCTTTGCCATTTTTTACAGAGTTTATTTTATTTCTTTATGAATCGTTACACGTTTAAGATAGGGATTATATTTTTTTAATTCCAATCTCTCGGTAGTGTTTTTTCTGTTCTTGGTGGTGATATATCTCGACATCCCCGGAACACCACTCGCTTTTTGTTCCGTACATTCCAATATCGCCTGTTGCCGAGCTTCTTTATTCTTCTTTGCCATGATTTTATTGATATAAAATAGTTAGATATAAAATCTCAATTATTTTTTTCGGACTGCAAAAATACATTTTTTTTTAATACGAACAACCGAGTGTTTATTTTTTTGGATGATTTTGGAATTCTCAGGGTGGTTTTCCGGTTTTCCGGTATCCCTTTACATTGATTTTTGTATTTTTGCACCTTGTAAGTTATTTACGTTTTTGACTATATTCACGAGAATCAAAACCAGGATTAATCCAATAAAACCTAATAAATTATGGCAATGAAAGATATCTTTACAAGAATTAAAGAGACAACAGGAGGTCCTTTGGGACAATATCAGGCTAATGCCGACGGCTATTTTATGTTCCCGAAATTAGAAGGGGAAGTGAATCCCATCATGAAATTTAACGGAAATGAAGTGTTGACATGGAGCCTGAACAATTATCTCGGACTTGCCAATCATCCGGAAGTCAGGGAAGCTGACGCGAAAGGCGCCAAAGATTTTGGCATGGCTTATCCCATGGGAGCACGTATGATGTCGGGAGACAGCAAAAACCATATGAAACTGGAGCAGGATCTTGCTGATTTCGTGGGGAAACCGGCCGGTTATCTTCTTAATTTCGGATATCAGGGTATGGTGTCTATTATTGATTCACTTACCAGCCGGAGAGATGTTATCGTATATGACTCTGAATCCCACGCCTGTATTATGGACGGTTTGCGTTTGAGTTTTTCCAAACGTTACGTGTATCAGCATAATGACATGGAAGGTTTGCGGAAACAACTGACTCAGGCTACCCGTCTGGCAGAAGAGCAGGGCGGCGGCGTACTGGTAATCACGGAAGGTGTATTCGGCATGTCAGGTGACCTGGGAAATTTGAAAGGTATCACGGCATTAAAGAAAGAGTTTAATTTCCGTCTCCTGATCGATGATGCGCACGGTTTCGGGACTATGGGAAAAACAGGAGCCGGTACCGCTGAACATTTCGATTGTATTGATGATGTGGACATTTATTTTGCCACTTTTGCCAAAAGTATGGCCGGGATCGGTGCTTTCGTGGCAGCGGAGAGGGATATTATCGATTTCCTTCGTTTCAATATGCGTTCCCAGATCTTTGCCAAGTCATTGCCGATGCCGATGGTGATCGGGGCGATGAAAAGATTGGAATTATTAAAATCCAAACCCGAATTACGTGAGAATTTATGGACTATCGTCAGGGCGCTTCAAAGCGGTTTGAAAGAAAAAGGCTTCGATCTCGGGAAAACCGAATCACCGGTAACGCCTGTCTATTTTAAGGGAGGTCCCGGCGAAGGTACCAATATTGTAGTGGATCTTCGGGAAAATTATAAAGTATTCTGTTCTATCGTGGTATATCCTGTCGTACCGAAAGATGTACTGATGTTACGTCTCATTCCGACGGCGGTCCATACGCTGGAACATGTAAAAAGGACTATCGAGGTATTCAGCGAAATTAAAGTAAAACTGCAAAATGGGGCGTATAACAAACCTGTTCCTAATATGAACCTTGCCAAAGAGAAAAGGTAATTATGAAATATAAATTGGTTTGTGTTCACTGCGGTACCGATAACGGTACTTTTGCCTCATGGCTTTCTCAGAATCAGCAATGCAGCCATTGCGGAAGCAAACATGCCGAAGCCGTATATACCGGAGATTATACCAAATTGACGGATCTTTACCTGCATAAACCTGAAAATTTCTGGCATTATTTCGATTATCTTCCGGTAGAAAACAGAAGTCATATCGTAAGCAGCGGAGAAGGAGCCATTCCGGTTGAAGAATGGGATTTCCTGTCAAAATACGCATCCCGCGAATTCGGTATATCCTGTAAAGTGATGGTTTACCGGAATGACCTGAATGGCGGTACCAATACTTTTAAGGATGTGGCGGCTTCTTTAGCCGCTACCGTCTTTAAAGAAAACGGGATATCCCGTTTCTGTGTGGCTTCCACAGGAAATACGGCTACTGCTTACAGTAAATATCTTGCTCTCGCCGGTGTCGGCATTACGGTTTTTGTACCTGAAGGGGTTAATGAAGATTCTGTCAATGAGATACGTTCCTTCGGACAGGAGGTGGTTGTGGTAGACGGGGATTATGCCTATGCCAAAAAAATGGCCATGGACTTTCATAATAAAGAAAATGTCCTTATTTCCGCGGGAAATATGGATCCCATCAGGGTGGAAGCCAAGAAAACCATGGTTTTCGAATTTCTTCGTCAGATGGGCCGGATGCCGGATGTTTATATACAGGCGGTTAGTGGTGGTACTGGTCCTATCGCCATAGATAAAGGTGTACGTGAAATCACTTCTGCATATCCGGAGGTGAAAGTGCCCCGTATGCTATTAGTTCAGCAGGATACCTGTGATCCTATGGTACAGGCTTGGGAATCGGCTGCCGAAAAAGGTTTTCCCGAAGGTTATGAAAAGGAATATCCAGTGATCGAAAATCCACGCACAGAAGTAAGTATTCTGTCGACAGGAAATCCCGGTATGTATCCGGTGATTGCTCCCCTCGTAAAAAAATCCGGCGGAACCTTCCTGCGAGTCCCGGAAAAAGATCTTGTCCGTCTCGGGCATTTGGTTTATCGGGAACGCGGTATTTACCTGGGGCCCGCTTCAATTGTGTGTTTACTCGGTTTCTACAGGGCTTTGGTGGAAAAGAAGATCAATAACGGGGAAACGGTACTGGTGAACGTCGGCGAAGGAGCCGGAAGAGCCGGTGCTTTTCGTGAAAAGATCATGTTGATGGATGAGCATACTAAATAACAAAGAGAAGTTATAATCAGTTATCCATTCCTATTCCTTATTATGTGATCATATAATCACATGTTTCCTATTTTTATTAACTACAATTTACATTGAATTGAAAGCCAATTGAGAGTCATATTTGATAATCATTAAAATGGAAAATGCTAAAGTGAGAAATAACAAAAAGGGTTACCTCTATATATTATTTATATTAGTAATTTCATTTACTTTATGGAAATTTTCTCAAAGTCCATGGTTAAAGAATTACGAAATAAGTGATCTTACAAACAATTATGATAAATACGAAATTGAAATAAGAGATTTTATAAACTATTTCCGTTCAATAGTTCCTGATGATTCATATGTATATATTGAACCAGCAAACAGGCGAATTGATATTTTCTTTTTAAAAGATGACATGGTATATAGGGAGTGGAATATGAACCTAAATTCAAAAAAAGCCGATACAATTTTTAATATTCTGCATTGGAATAAGAAAGAAATAAAGAAATTGAAAGAAAAATTAGATAAGATAAATTGCATTTCTATAGACAATAGTGATCCGGTTCGTATTGGTTTTAAGCGTAGCGGATTCGGTAAATATTATTATCTAGTTTTTGAAAAATCTATTGCTGAAAATGATTCACTTATGGAGATTTATAATAACAATTGCACGGAGATATATTATAGAGATAATGTTGTTCTTGAATATGGTTGTGGTGCTATTGGAAACTATTGCTTTCCAAAATCATTTATCAATAATCATTAAATATGTTGAGCATTTTATCGATTTCATTATTTAATGCATACTAAATAAATAGGTTCTCTTCGAATCCTGTTAAATTGTTTTTCTCTCCGGCCAGGTACAGTACATCTTCCCGTTGTAATACGGTTTCGGCCTTTATTTCCGAAATAATACTGTTATTCCTTTCAATACATACGATCATGCAATTCGCTTTTTCCCTGATTCTCAGTTCGCTTACCGATCTGTTCATTAGTAAAGAATTTTCATTGATATGATATTGGGATAAGCAGATCTGGTGGCGGGTATCCGTCGGCAGGTTACCTATATCCCTGATTTTATCGATATCCTGCATAAACCGTTGGATTTCATTATCGGAACCCACTACGATAAGCCGGTCGAACAGATATACCCTTTCTTCGCTGTCCGGTATGTTGATCTTTTGATCTCCTCTGATAATACTGATCACATTTACTCCGGTTCTCTTTTTGAAATCCAGCTCTCCCAGTGTTTTTCCCGTAATGACCGAGTTCTGGGCCACTTCGAATTCTTCTACATGTATATTTTTATCGAGAAGGTCCTTGGTTACCTGTTTATTAATGGCTTTCCGGCTTTCTTCCGTGATCTCTTTCTCGTTCAGGTTCCGGAAAAATTTCTCTTCCATTTTTGCAGGCCTTTTCCGGAACCCTTCCACAAATACCAGGGCGGAAAGAATGATAAAAGACGAGAGTAGTAATATTCCGGTTGCCTGTGAGAACAAGGGTAAAAGCACCATCAGGATCAATCCAATTCCCACGGCTACCCGGAAAAGATTCAGGGATATCAGGATGCCTTTATTAAAATGTTTGTCGTTCCATAAACGGAATAATTCGGGTTTGACATTTTTGCGTCTGGAAATCACCCCGACGATAAAGGGGGCCATCATTCCCAACGTGATAACGGCTGACAGTAAAGATCCCCATAGTCCTGGAATCCTGTCGGTTATAAAAGGTATAAGCATCAGGCGGGAAAGAAGGAAAACGCCGAAAGCCAGGACAGTGTAAATAAATACAGTGGTAAATACTCCTTTCAGTACTTTTTGCCAGTCGCTTTTGTGTTGGATGTTCCTTGATTTGTAAGAAGCATAACCGTGAATTAATTTATCCCATTTCGGAGGAATATGTTTTTCCAGGCTGGAAGCCAACGGTTGCGACAGTTTAATAAAATATGGGGTAGTAAATGTGGTGATAACGGATACCGCTACAATAATCGGATATAGAAAGTCCCCGATTACACCCAGTTGCATACCAAGGGTTGCGATAATAAAAGAAAATTCCCCGATCTGGGCCAGACTAAACCCGGCCTGCAGAGAAACTTTCAATCCCTGTCCCGATGCAAGTACTCCCAGAGTGGCAAAGACCACTCTTCCCACTAAGACCACAACCGTGAGTATAAGGATGGGACCGATATATTGCACAATTATTTCCGGGACGATCATCATGCCTACGGAAACAAAAAATACCGCGCCGAATAAGTTCTTGAGAGGCTCCATCAAATGTTCGATCCGGTGTGATTCTACCGTTTCCGCCAGAATAGACCCCATGATAAATGCCCCTAAAGCAGCAGAAAACCCCACTTTTGTGGCAAACAAAACCATTCCCAGACAAAGACCCACGGATAGAACAAGCAAAGTTTCGTTATTCAGGAATTTCTTTAGTTTTCTCAATAGACCGGGAAGCAGATAGATTCCCACTACAAACCAGATGACCACAAAGAAGACGAGCTTTAAGATACTTCCGGCGAATTCCGCACCGGAGAAGTGCCTGCTAATGGCAAAAGTAGACAAAATTACCATCATCATGATGGCCGCGAGGTCCTCCACAATAAGCATTCCGAATACGATGCCCGCAAATTTTTTCTTTTGCAATCCCATGTCATTAAAAGCTTTAATAATGATGGTAGTGGAGGACATGGAAAGCATTCCACCCAAAAAAATACTTTCCATTTGTGTCCATCCCATGGCATTGCCGATCAAATATCCTATCGCGATCATCGAGCCCATATTGATAAAAGTAGCGATAGCCGCGGTACCGCCCACATCCATTAATTTCTTGAAACTAAATTCCAGTCCCAGGGCAAACAACAGGAAAATGATCCCTATTTCTCCCCAGGTCGATATATTTTCTACGTCGGCGACGGAAGGTAACAAAACGAAATGCGGACTGATAAGAAAGCCGGCTACGATATATCCCAGTACGACCGGTTGTTTTAGCCATTTAAATAATATTGTAACGATTCCCGCAGTGATAAGAATGAGTGCCAGATCACTCACTAAGGTCGGTAAATGTGCCATTAAAATTCTTTTTCCAATTATAAAATATTGAAATAAAAACTGATAACTTTGAGAATTGTTCTGGGTTTGATTGAAAAAATAAGGAATTTTGCTGAAAATTTATCGTCGAAGCGCTTCACATAAAGATGAACTTTACCGTTTAACGGTTGTTGAAATTGTGGGTAAAGAATAATTGATTATCTTTGCCATGCACTGCGAAACGGATTTATCCCTTTCAAAGTTCTGAAAAATTTATTGACTAATCCAAAAGAATAAACTGATGGAAAAGCGTTTAGGCATTATCGCCATTGTTATCACGGATAAAAATTATGTTACGGAAGTCAACAATCTGATATCGGAATGTGCTGATATTGTGATTGCCAGACAGGGTATTCCTATGCCCCATAAAAAAATATCCTTTATTTCTTTAATCGTGGAGGCCCCGATGAACCATATTAATACCCTTACGGGAAAATTGGGCAGGTTAACGGGAGTTGAGGTGAAGACCATCGTGACGAAACAGGAATAATATTATAAAGAAACAACCCATAATCAAATAATCATGAATATTGAAGAAAGAAACACCAATTTTATCGATCGGGATAAATTGTATGCCATGATCGAGGGAGAAGCCCCGGATAAAAAGGAGCTGGATACTATACTGGATAAAGCAAGGAAATTGAACGGGCTTTCTCTGGAAGATGTTGCCGCTTTACTCCGGGTGCAGGACCATGAAGATATCCGTTCCATTATGGAAACCGCTGCTATTGTCAAGGAAGAAATCTATGGGAAAAGACTGGTTTTATTCGCTCCGGTCTATACGGGAAATGTGTGTGTCAATAATTGTGTCTATTGCGCTTTCCGTCGTGATAATAAACAGATTGTCCGTAAAGTGCTGGACATGCAGGAACTGGAAGAAGAAACCCGTATTCTCCTAAGGGATGGACATAAAAGGATATTGCTGATCTGTGGAGAAAGTCCCCGTAACAATATAGATTATATCTGTGAAGCTATCCGGACTGTTTACGGTGTGAAAGAAGGAAAGCACCAGGTCAAGCGTATCAATGTGGAATTAGCCCCGATGTCAGTGGAGGATTTCAGGAAATTAAAGGAAGAGCATATCGGCACTTACGTTTGTTTCCAGGAAACCTATGATCCGGTTTTATACCAACAATATCATCCGGGTAATTCACCCAAGTCGGATTTTGAAAACAGGCTGCTGGTAATGGACCGTGCAATGGAAGGCGGTATTGACGATGTGGGTCTCGGTGTATTATTTGGTTTGGCGGATTACCGTTATGAGATACTCGCTTTGATGGAGCATGCCAACCATCTGGAAAGGGCATATGGCTGCGGTCCTCATACCGTAAGTTTTCCGAGGATAGAACCTGCTGAAGGGGCTCCTCTTCCCGAGCATATCCCTCATGCCGTATCGGATGAGGATTTTAAAAAGATCATTGCCATTATACGGATCGCGCTTCCCTATACCGGTATTATATTAAGTACCCGTGAAAATGACGATATGAGGACGGAACTGTTCAATTACGGGATAAGTCAGGTATCGGCGGGTTCACGTACTAATCCCGGCGCGTATAGCGATGAAGCCGAAAAAGCGGGGAGCCAGTTCTCGCTCGGAGACCACCGGTCACTGGAGGAAGTAATTTCCAGCATGATCGATTCGGGTTTTATTCCGTCTTTTTGTACAGGTTGTTACCGGAAAGGAAGGGTAGGACACGATTTTATGGATCTGGCCAAACCCGGATTAATCAAAAGATATTGCCTTCCCAATGCGATGTTCTCATTTAAAGAATATCTGTATGATTTCGCTTCGGCGGAAACCCGTGAAAAAGGCCTTGCCCTGATCAGAAAAATGTTAAATGATATTCCGACCTCTAAACATAAAGAAAAAATAGACCGCGAATTAAGTGCAATCGACAGCGGGGAAAGAGATTGTTTCTTTTAAAAATTATTGAACACCTTCGGTCACCGGAGGTGTTTTTTCTTCTTCTTCCTCCTTTTGATTGGTCGAGGTGATGAACTCATCCGTTAACATTTGCTGCAATACGATGGAGGAAATATCCCTCAGTAAAACCCCGCCTTTGCAAAGTGAAATACTTCCGGTTTGCTCTGATACCACGATCGCTATTGCGTCGGTAAGGGTTGTGGCGCCGATGGCAGAACGATGCCGCAGACCCAGGTCTGTCGGAAGGCCCTCCGTACGGGAAACCGGTAAAATACAACGGGCCGCGTCGATCCTGTGGTTTTTTATAATAATGGCTCCGTCATGCAGGGGACTGTTTTTGTAGAAGATATTTTCAATTAATTCACGGGAAACCCTGGAATCAATTTTTTCACCGGTATTGATAAAATCGTCTAACGGTGCCTCTTTAGCCATAACGATCAATGCGCCCGTTCTGGTCCGGGCCATCCGGTTGCAGGCGCTGACGATAGCATCGATGTCGTCCACGAATTTTTGCGGATTGTCACGTCTTATTAATTTACCGTTCAATATTTTGATAAATCGTCTGTTTCCAAGATATAATAGAAATGACCTGATCTCCGGTTGAAAAACCACGATCAGGGCAATGACCCCCACGCTGATTACCTGTCCCATAATCTCTGTTAAGAGTCCAAGATGAAACAAGGAAGCCAGTTGATAAAAAATAAATACCAGGGCAATCCCCCAGAATATCTTGAGCGCAGTAGTTCCTTTTAGAAGACTGTATAATTCGTAAATAAGGAATGCCACTATAAATATATCGATCAGGTCGGCTAATCGAAAATGTATAAAATTAAGGGCTGCTAAAAATGTCATTCCAATTTTTTTGCAAAAATACAATTTTTACCCATTGGAATTATTTTATATCAATAAGGATTGGTATATTTGGCAATATTACCGTTTTTGGACAGGATAACTGGGAAAAAAATAAGGGGTTATGCTCATTATCATTAAGCTTCTCAGGCTTGATGGTTATATAGAGAAAGGTAGAAATGTATTGATTACTTAACTTCTATCAAAACCGCATTTCCCTTTTTTATATGAACCATTTATGATTAGATAACCCCTTTTTATTATTTCAGAAAACCTGCACCAGCCGGTATAGCATTTGCTGGACGGCTTCCTGGTATTCATTGATAATCGATTCTGAAAAATCATCGGTAAACAGTTCCCTTTGATCATCCACATAACTGGAAAAACTGATAATATGCTCGAAAATATCTTGTGGTATGTCTGTTTGAGGAACAGTAATTTTTATTTCACCATATAAAGATTGGGCGATTTCCACAATGCGGTCCAAAGCGTCGGATAATTCCTCCAGGGCATGCTCGAAAGCCAGGTATCTCACCAAATTTTTATTTTCGAATAAATACCAGTGATATAATCTTAAACTTATATTAAAGGAATATAAGTTCCCAAAAAAACCACCGATTGCACATTCTTGCTTTACGGAAAGTTTTGGTTGTAGTTGTGTTTCTACTTTCATAAATTAAATAGAGATGGTATTATTACTTTTTAGTACTTTCCGTATTCTTTTTGGTTGAAGTAGTTTCGGGTGTTGAACGATAATGAGGGGATACTTTCTCATTATTGGATTTTGTATATCCTTTGACATATACTTTTTTCTTTCCATCCTTAGTTTGAGCCATAGTTTTCTCCTTTTTTATTAAACAATTAGGTAATGCAAGATCCCATAAATGACGGAATTGCAAAGGAAAAGAAAGCATATCCACAAAGTAAATTATATCTTTTCCCCTGCAACAATTCATTAAGAATCAATCTCTATCCGTCAAGAGATAATCAAAAATAAAGAACAAATAAATGCAAGTAATTCACACTATGGGATTATAACACTTGTAATAATCATAATGTTTAATAAAAATATAACAAAAAATAGCTAAATAGTAAAATTTGTTATTTTTCTGATTTTTCGGGAATAAAAGTATATCCGGTACCGGAATTTTTTATGATTTGCCCTACTCCGGGATAAGCTATATGCATTCCTCCGACAGGGATTTTATGGGTAGTAACATACTCCAATACTTTTTTACGGGAATTTATAGCATCTTCCGGATTAATATCGTAAGTCACCGCTATTTGCGGATAGGGCATCTGTATGGCCATGGCATGGGTGAGATCAGCCCATACCAGCAATTTATCCTGTCCCGATGTCAGTAAATACATGGTATGTCCCGGAGTGTGTCCATAAGCTGCGATGGGTATTATACCCGGCAATATAGGTTCGGAAGGATTATCCATGTTATCAGGTTGGAACGTTTTAACGCGGTCGCCATAAGCTCTGATCACTTCCCTGGATGCTTTAAAGGCTTTTCGGTTATTTTCAGGAATGGCGTTCATTTTATCATCATCCGTCCAGTAATGATATTCCTCTTCGGGTATGTAGATTTCCGCATTGGGAAAGGTGAGCTGTCCGTTGAGCATCATTCCGCCGATATGGTCTCCGTGCATATGCGTGATTAATACAACGTCAATATCTTCGGGAGTAATACCGAGTTTTTCCAAATGCAGGAATAATTTCTTACCCCATCCTGCGTCGATCAGGATAATCCGTTCTGCATCCCTGACTAGGAAAGCGTTGGTGGCATTCGCAAAAGTTCCGTTCGGCATAGTTCCATTCATCATTTCAGGAGTAGCGCCGATCAATATAGAACTATTTCCCTGTTGCTGTCCTTCGGAAAGCATGTATACATCCAATTGTCCTACTTTGTAATGAAACAGATCCTGTGATTGTTGCGCGTATGATGTGGTGAGCCCTATGATGCTTATTAATAATGCAATATATAAGTTTTTCATGATTACTGTTTTTTATATTTGTGGCAAATATACTTAAATTTTTATGAATGAAAACCGGCGATACTATTTTTATATGATTTCTATTTTAAATGAATATTTTCGAGACCATAGGAACAAATGCTATTATCCCTTTTAGTATCTTTGCTTATATGAAAAAAGGTCATGCAGATTTACCGCTCCATTACGGCACCGTCCCGCAATGGCTCGCCCGGCGTATGAGTCTATTGGGTGGTGCCATTGTGGAGGCAATTATCATAGAATATGGTCGCCCGGCACTGTTAAAAAGATTAAGTGATCCTTTCTGGTTCCAGTCTTTGGGTTGTGTATTGGGAATGGACTGGCATTCTTCGGGTATTACCACTTCGGTAATGAATGCCCTAAAGAAAGCCATTAATGCCCGTTCTTCCGAATTAGGCGTTTTTGTATGTGGCGGCCGGGGCAAATCTTCCAGGCAGACGCCCGATGAATTACTTAAAGTAGCGGAACACACAGGCCTTAACGGCAACCAGCTAGTACGGAATAGTAAATTGTCGGCCAAAATAGATAACAGCGCGGTCCAGGATGGTTTCCAGCTCTATCTTCATTCTTTTATATTGACGGTCGAAGGAGAATGGGCTGTGGTACAACAGGGAATGAATGCCGGTACGAAGATGGCCCGGCGTTATCACTGGCTCTCTTCTTCACTGGAATCATTTATGGATGAACCCCATGCCGGGGTATGCGGTAAAAATCAGGGGTTGATACTTAATTTAACGGATAAAAACGCCCGGCCTGCACGAGAAGGTATCCTGGAATTGACTACCCACCGGCCGGATAAATTGATGAGGGAAGTATCTATTATTTTACCTAATCATCATGAAGTAACGGCTGCCGACGTGAATATGAAACGGTTGGGAGCCGCATTGATATTGGCGCACGAAACCGATATTAGCGATATGGAATCGCTTTTATTACTGGAAGGAGTGGGCCCCCGGACCGTTCAATCGCTGACTCTGGTCAGCGAGGTAATACACGGGACTCCTTCCCGTTTTACTGATCCTGCCAGATTCTCCTTCGCCCACGGCGGAAAAGACGGGCATCCATTCCCGGTTCCTACGAAAGTTTATGACGAAACGATCGAAATATTTGATAAAGCCATACACAGCGCCAGGTTAGGGTACCGTGATAAGTCCGAAGCTTTAAAGAACCTGTCTAAGATTGCTGCCGATATGGAGAAGAATTATCAACCGGGTAATTATTTTGATGATTTAATTGAACGTGAGAAAAATAGTTCTTACCTTTACGGAGGAAAAACGGTCTATGGAGATGCCAAAAAGCCCGAGGATAAAAATATCCAGCTAAAATTGTGGGAATAGATGAAAAAGTATTATACAATTCCCATTTTTATTCCCGAAAAAGCTTGTCCTTTTCGTTGTATTTACTGTAACCAATATCGTATCGCAGGTTGTCCGGAATCTCCCTCTAAGGAAGAAATTAAAGGGATTATTGAGAAATATATGAAGACATTTCCTCCGGGAGCTACGGTAAAGGTCGGATTCTTTGGCGGAAGTTTTACCGGGATGAGCTTGGAAGAACAAACCGGTTATTTGGAAATCGTGAAACCCTATATTGACCAGGGAAAGATCGACAATATCCAGTTATCTACCCGTCCCGATTATATTTCACTTCCTATACTTGAAAACCTGAGAAAATATAATGTTCGGATCATTGAGCTTGGAGCTCAGTCGCTTGATGAAAATGTGCTGAAAATGTCCGGAAGAGGCCATTCCGTGGAGGAAGTGGAAAAGGCTTCCCGGCTTGTAGTTAGCGAAGGTTTCGAGTTGGGATTACAGATGATGATAGGTCTTCCTTTGGATACGATGGAGAAATCGATCATTACCGCACATCGGATCGTGTCTTACGGAGCCGTATATACCAGGATTTATCCTACATTGGTTATAAGAAATACGGATTTGGAATCCATGTATCTTTCCGGTCAATATACACCTCTTACTATGGATGAAGCGATACAATGGAGTAGTAATTTAGTCGGGATTTTTGAACAGGCTCAAGTTACGATTTTGCGAATGGGATTACATCCATCTGAAGGATTGATTACCGGAAACGATCTGGTAGACGGACCATTCCACGTTTCTTTCCGGGAATTAGTCCTTAGTTTTTTATGGAATAAGATCTTAAACGAACAAAGAGATCATATCAATAGCCGGGATATTGTGGTGGAAGTTGCTCCCGGCCAACTTAATTACGCCGTCGGCTATGGTGGCGCCAATAAGAAAATGTTATTGCAAAGATTCGATCGTGTAAGATTCAGGGTTAATCCATCTTTAACAGGCCGGGATTTGATCATAAAATAAATGAAATGTACATCATCCATGACCAACGAATTCCGGCAGAAGCATTTGAGAGGCTAAGAGCTTATGGGACCTTGGTGCCTTTTTATACCCGCGGTATTACCCATGAAGCTCTGTCCGGGCATCCTGATATCTTTTTTTGTAAAATAGAAGATCAATTGGTGGCAGCACCCAATGTTCCGGAAATCTATTTCACAAAATTACTTGACCATGGTATAACTGTCAGGTTGGGAGAAAACCGTGTTGGTTTCAAAAAAAATAATACGACCGCATATAATGCTGTTTTTACTTCCCGATATCTTATCCACAGGAGAAAATATACAGATCCCGTAATTCTGGATCAACAAGGTTGCCGTTTATTTATAGAAGTAAAACAATCATTTACCCGATGTTCTTTGATTGCGTTGCGGGATAATTATTTTATTACTTCGGATAAAGATATTGAAAGAAAGCTAATTGAACATGATGCGAATGTTTTTTTTGTCGATCCGAAGAAGATCGTATTGCCGGGTTTTCCTTACGGATTAATAGGGGGATGTGCGGGCATCAACGGTAATAAGATTTTCTTTATAGGTAGCCTTGATTACCATCCGGAAGGAAAGGAGTTAGGGAATTATTTACATAAGTTGGACTACGAGATCATAGAATTATACCGGGGTCAATTATTTGATGGCGGCGGCCTGTTTTTTATGGAAGCCTGATCAATTATTTATTATTAAATTTAATTATATGCGAAAAATAATCTTTTTCTTGATAAGTTTGGCTTTGTCTTTTTCTACATTCGGACAAGATACTACTCATGTGATCAAAATCTCGGATGATATTAAAATCTTAAAGCTTTCCGAAAAGGCTTACGTACATATTTCAGTGACGGAGATTCCGCCTTTCGGAAATGTTTCATCCAATGGTTTGATACTTCTGGATGAACAGGAAGCATTTCTGTTCGATACTCCGATGACTAATGAACAGACAAAAATCCTTGTTGATTGGATATCACGTGATTTGAATGCGGAAATTACCACATTTATTGCAGGCCACTGGCACGGGGATTGTATGGGTGGACTTGAATATATCCATAGCCGGGATATAGCCAGTTATGCAAATGAAATGACCATTGCTATCGCGGATGAGCATGGACTGCCGCTACCTGAAAACGGCTTTCGGGACTCTTTGTCCCTCAAGTTGCACGATCTTGACATTTATTGTTATTATCCTGGTCCGGGCCACTCGTTGGATAATATCGTGATTTGGATCCCTTCGGAAAAAATTCTCTTCGGAGGTTGTTTTATCAAAGATATGAATTCTTCCGGATTGGGTAATACAGCTGACGGTGATGTCATTTTATGGCCCAATTCCCTTGAGAAAACTATTCTGATGTTTCCGGATGCAGAGATCGTTATACCCGGGCATGGAGAAACAGGCGGACCTGAATTATTGGATCATACCCGAAAACTTTTAGATGCTTATGCAAAATAAGACTGTTGTAGTATTATGATAATAAAAAAGGCCGGTGGATTTCCACCGGCCTTTTTTTAAGTCAGGCAAATTGCTGACCTATTAGGTTTATTGGATTGCGGGATTTTCTGCCACAACTTCCTCGCCTTCTACCACAGTTTCATCAACCGGCATGTCGGCAACTTCGGTTTCCAGAACATCAGCTTCCATTTCCTGTGTAGCCTCAGCTTGTACAGGCTCTGTTGATTCGGTTTTTTGCTGATTACAAGCTACAAAAACAAATGCAGCAACTGTAAGGATAGCGAAAAATTTTTTCATTTCTTCTTTTTTTATTTGGGTAATAATTTAACAGGGCAAAATTACATATTAAATCCAATGTTGGTGCGAGTCCTGTCAAATTTAATGTTAAAATTTGTTAACACTCAATTTCGGTACACCAGTTGTATTTGTCTTCGATCTCTCCGAACTGGATTCCTGTAAGACAATTATATAGCTTGGTACTCCATGGGCCTGGTTCTCCGTTTTTAGAATAAATATACTCCTTGCCGGTTTCCCTGTCCTGGATCATCGCGATCGGAGAAATTACGGCAGCCGTACCGCATGCGCCCGCTTCATCAAAGGTATCCAGTTCATCAATATATACGTGCCTTCTTTCGATAGTCAGACCCAGGTCACTGGCGATTTCACGCAGGCTCATATTGGTGATGGATTGTAAAATGGAAGTGGAATCGGGTGTGATATATTTTCCTTCTTTGATACCGAAAAAATTGGCCGGACCTGCTTCGTCGATATATTGTTTGGTCTTGGCATCGGCAAAAATAGAAGCGGAGAAACCTTCTTTGTGCGCCCTTTCGCCTGCGCGTAAACTGGCAGCATAGTTACCTCCCACTTTAGCATGGCCTGTTCCCAGCGGAGCAGCTCTGTCAAAATCTTTTACCAATTGCATTTTTACCGGTTTGAAACCTTCTTTGAAATAAGGTCCTACCGGAGTTACGAAAATCATAAACAGGTATTCGTCCGCTGGACTCACCCCAACTTTGGCTCCGCTGCCGATAAGTAAAGGCCGTAAATACAAAGAACCGCCGGTACCGTATGGGGGAATATATTCGGCATTCAACTGCACAGCTTTAAAACAGGCTTCTTTGAATATTTCTTCGGGAACGGGCTCCATCATCACTGTTTCGGCTGACAACTTCAATCGTTTCCAGTTTTCTTCCCAACGGAAAAGGCGTACTTTCCCATCCTTGCCCCGGTAAGCTTTCATTCCTTCAAATGCGGATTGTCCGTAATGAAGAGCCGTGGCTGCCATATGGATATTAATGTATTCGGATGAGCTTACTTCAAGTTGACCCCATTGGCCGTTCCTGAAATAGCAACGAACGTTGTAATCGGTTTTAATATAACCGAAAGGGAGACTTTTCCAATCAATATTTTTCATGATATAATTATGTATAAGTTATGGTATAAAATAAATTGTGTATACTAAACTGTGGCCAGTGTTACCATATTGTATCCCTCCACTTTTTTCCTACCCTGAAGAAATGCCAATTCCATGAAGAATAAAAGGGAAATATTTTTGGGTTCAAAATGGTTAATCAGATTGATTGCTGCGGCGGCAGTCCCTCCGGTTGCCAGAATATCATCAAACAAAAGTACCGATTGATGAGGTTTTATGGCATCGGTATGGATCTCGATCGTGGCCTGCCCGTATTCCAAATCATAAGATTCACTGTAAGTATGGTAAGGTAATTTCCCCTTTTTCCGGATCGGCGCGAAAGGCACATCCAAAGCCAGTGCTAGGGAAGGACCGAAATAATATCCACGTGACTCCAATGCCACTACAATATCCGGTTTCATTTTTTTGGCTTCGTCCAATAATGCGCCGAATATTTTCTTGAATTCGTCCACATCATTCAATACAGTTGTAATGTCGTAGAATTTAACACCTTCGGAGGGGAAGTCGGGTACTATGCGTACTTTGCTGATATCAATCATGAGCTTTGTATTTCGGTGCAAAGATATTAAAGATTTTGAGATAAACAAGAAAATACGGATTTGGATAATATCTGCTTTGATATAGGAATAATGTCATTTTATCGGGGTGATATTTCCCGTAACCAATAAAAAGTAAAACAGGTTTATTTCCCGGTTTTGTATAAAAGGGAACTAAAAATGATCAATGGATATTTGTGATGATTCTATAGTCATGAGATCGCCTTACTTGTATTTGTTGTAATTAAAAATATGTTAATTGACTGAATTCTTTATTTTTCATGCTTTATTATAAATTAGGATTTTTATTATTCACAATGTGTCTGAATTTGTAAAAAACTGATCCTATTTTTATAAAAAATGAGATCATAAATATAGTTTTTATAGTATGTTTTTATATTATATATCTGAAAATTAGATTTTTATATTAGTATTAAATAATATTTCTATTTTGTATAAATATATTAATTTATTTCTATATTTACCCCGCATTAATTCATTAATTTCATCCATTATGAAAAAAATCCTTATTTTATGCAGTATATTGCTAAGTGCGATCTATTACTGCAATTCGCAATCCGAAACTCTGGTTTGGCCGGATGTTTGGCTTAAAGGTGAAGCTTCTTATTTAAAAGGGAAAACCTGGTCGGATATATCGGGCCATGGTCACCATGCGATTCATTCCGGACAAACTCCGGATTACCTGAATTTTAATCCGGCATTGGTATTGAAAGGCGGTGATGAAGTGGATATTCCGGAGATCACATTTAACAGCCGTAATGTAACTACGATGCTGGTATATAAAGTGGATGATGCCATGACCGAGCAGGGCTTATGGCAGTTGAAACAGGAAAATGGCCTACAATTGGGGCTTACTTCCCGTCGTATCCTGAATAGCAACAGCGAAATCACGTATGAAAATATTAACCGTGAAGGCGGGGTAATCAACAGCCTGTCGCAATCCTGGGATTCCTCTGGAAAGGGGAGTATCAAGATCGGGCATTATGACAATATTTTATTTAACGGTTTATTAGCGGAATTCCTCTTTTTCGATTCCTCCGTACCACAAGAATCTTTGCTGTGCTGGGCATCTTATCTTGCCATAAAGTACGGTGTAACCTTGATAGAAAGTGACTATTTCAGTAGTACGGGTGAAAAAATATGGGATTATGAAACGGATAAAATATATTCCGCTTCAATTATCGGATTGGGAAAAGATAGCCTTCCGGGTCTCGATCAGCGCCAATCGATGGGAATGAACGGAAAAATGGTATTTGGTCTGGGTGATTACTATCGTACCAATGAAATGAATCCCAATAGAATGAATGAAGGAGATTTTTTAATGATAGGTAATGAAAAATTGTCCTTTGATCAGACGGAAAATCTGACTATTGAAGGAAATTTGGTAGAGGTTTACGGGAGATCTTTGGTTAAGGTTCATGGGCAAACGGCTTCCGGATTTTCTACTTTTTTAAAAATGGATATATCGGATTGGGAAGTAGTCGCTGACGAAGTAAGATTAGTAATTGACAGGAGCGGATCCGGAGATTTTTCCGGTAAGAAGTTGGAATATTATGTTCCCACCAGGATCGATAGTGCCGGCATTGTCTATTTTCATGATATTAAATGGGATACTGACGGAAATGGCAAAGACCTGTTTTGTTTTATAGTAGATCGGGCAGAAGAGATAGTTGCTGATGAAATCCTTACCGATGAACCACAGAAAAAAATAACCACACAAGAACAAGCAGAACGGTTGAGCCTGAGCCTGTCCGATAGAGAGTGCAGGGGAAGTGAGTATTTGTTGTATCCGAATCCTAATTACGGCCAATATACTTTAATGATCCGATATCCGGAAATAAGGGATGTGGTGATAAGGTTATTAACGATCGAGGGAAAAGTGTTGAGGGAGATGAACGGTAAAGGAAATAGCGATTACCGTTTTGAAGGCGAAGTATCCACACGTGGCCAATATCTTTTCGAGATTGAAAGTGGCGGTGAGAAGAAAAATATGAAAATGATCGTCAATTAATTTTTTCTCTGTTTATCAATAATTAAAAATCCAATATTATGAAAATATATCACTTGCAAATAAGTACCGTTTTACTGTTGTTTTTGCTCTCTCTGCTTAGTATTGAAGTTCCAAGGGACCACCATGTTTCTCCGCAATATTACAGCGGGTATCATTTTAATATTCAGGAAGGAGCTTCCCAGCCGGATGAAAAAGAACTTTTACCGGAGAAACAGAGGATTCCGGAAATTGCTGTTTTACCGGTGAAAAATAATCCTCGTTTAACCATACCTGATTATTCGTCTTCACGGGAAGTAGGCCATACTTCTATGGTAGAACAGGTGGCGTTCGCGGAATCCGGTTTTGAAATACGACTGGGGAAAGCCGGTCTGACAGGAGCTCCCGGAAGCGTAAAAAAAGAGACCCGGCTTTTGATCCAGGGCTTAAATACTCATGAAATACCACCTTTGGATGCGGGAATGGTCAATGTAACCGGATATCATTCCGGCTATGAAATGTTGCCGCACGGAATGTTGTTTGAACAGGATATCCAGATTCTTTTACCATATGACAGGAGTTTACTACCGGTCGGTTATGTGGAAGAGGATATCAGAACCTATTATTATGACGAACAGTTTAAAAAATGGATGGTACTGGAACGGGATTCGATAGACTGGTCCAATGAATTGGTAATATCCAGGGTGAACCATTTTACCGATTTTATCAACGCGATCATAAAAGTTCCGGAAATGCCGGAAACACAAGCGTATACGCCGACCACCATGAGTGGTATACAAGCCGCCAACCCGTTGACGGAACTTAGTTTAATGCAACCGCCCAGTCCCAATAATAACGGAACAGTGAACCTAAGTTATCCGATTGACATACCGGCCGGTCGTCAGGGAATGCAACCCAATTTGGCAGTCAGTTATAGTAGCGACGGCGGTAATGGCTGGCTGGGTTTAGGATGGAATCTGACTATTTCCATGATCACTGTGGAAACCCGTTGGGGAGTACCTCACTACGATTTGGAAAAAGAAAGTGAAGGTTATCTGTTAAATGGAGAACAATTGATCAGTAAAAACGGAGAAGGATATAATCCCCTCCCGCACCGTGCGGAGTGGATCGATCGTATGCAGGGAGATATTGAGTTTTGTCAACGCGTGGAAGGTAGTTTCCAGAAAATTGTCCGTCACGGAACCTCTCCCCGCAATTATTGGTGGGAGGTCACCGACAAAAACGGGGTACGTTATTTTTACGGGAAAAAACTGGGGACTAATGCATTGGATCCCAATGCCGTATTGACGGATCATTTGGGAAATATTGCCAAATGGGGATTAACGGAAGTCCGGGACCTGTACGATAATTTTGTCTATTATACCTATAATGTTTCGACTGCCAACGAGGAACGATGGATATATCCTAAAGAAATTACTTATACCGGTTATGGGACAAGTACCCTGGGTAAATACCGTATCGCGTTTGTTGGCAAAATGAATTATACTCCTACCAGTAACGGCCGGTTCGGATTCAAGGAAGTAGACCGTTATTTATTAAACGACATTAAAATATCTTATAATAATGAAGTGTTTAAACAATACCGGTTTTGCTATGAAACGGGAGCTTTTTCCAAGAATCTACTCAAAAGAATCGCGGAATTGGAGCCTGAATGTTTTAATAGTACTGCTTCCAATTGTGGTTGTGATGTTGGTAATAATAGCATCAAAACGCATGCATTTGAATATTATACGGCTCCTGCAAATATGTTCGGTAATCCGGTTACCATTTCCACAGGCTCTGATCCCGGTGCCAATGGTTTGGTAGCGCCGGGATTAACACGGCAGGTGACCGCTTTGGGAGGATCTTCTACAGTGGGATGGAATGTTGGAGGAGGTGCGACCGCGGGAATAGGATTGCCTTTTAATAAATCATTAACAGGAGGAGGTAATTATATGTACAGCCAGTCGGATATGGAAGGTGTTATCACCTTAATCGATATGGACGGGGACGGTCTTCCCGATAAGGTTTTTCGTAACCGTAATGGAGAATTGAGATACCGGAAACAGCAATTGGTGAATGGAGTGTATAGTTTCTCTGCACCCGTTACTTTAACCGGATTAAGGGAGAACCTGTTCCTGAAAGAAACCAGTTCCAGTAACGACTGGGGATGGGAAGCCCATATCGTAGGCGGTATAACCCGTTCCGGGAATACCAGCAAAACAAAAAGTTCCACTACGGTTTATATCAGTGATGTGAATGCGGATGGTTTGCCGGATATCGTGCAGGACGGCTACGTGTATTTTAATCATTTAGTGAATGGAGTGCCTACTTTTCAATTGACCAGTCCTGAAAGTATACAAAGTGAAGGCGGTTTTTGCCCTGATCTGGGAATGGGTTCGGTAGATGGTGAAAATCCGGGCGGCGGTCCGGGAACAGGCCAGATCTCTGTCGGAGAACCCATAACCCGTGAAATATTCCGCCCCGGCAGGATGGTGGTGACCCCGTTCATCTATAAAGACCAGGTTCGTTACGATACAACATATGTACCTGAAGAACGGGAATTTTATCCGACACATGACCTGGTCAAAATGTGGATAGCGCCTTATTCGGGTACCATCTCCATCAATGCGCCCGTTACCCTGACGGAGAATCTTATGGAGTTACGCCGCTTCAATGAAGTGACCGACGGATTACAGGTGTCGATTCAAAAAGGGAATAATATTATTTATACCGCTCATCTGAATCCGCATCCCGACAGTACTTCCTATAATATTTCATTGGGATCCATGAATGTGAGCCGTGGGGAAAGGATATACTTCCGGCTCGAATCCCTAAAGCAGCGTAAATACGATAAAATACACTGGACACCTGAAATAACGTATCATTCGGCGACAGGCGGTTCTCCCAGTAATACGGCCACAGATGCCGACGGCAAAAAAATATATGTATTTAACGCATCAAAAGATTTCCTGATCAATCCTAAACGTAAATATTATATGCCTTTTGAGGGACAGGTAAAAATAGAGAGTGTATTGGATATTCTGCATCCGTTGAGCAGTGCGGTAAAATTTAAAGCTTATAAGAATGGTACGGAAATAACCGCCATCAGTAATTATCCGCCTCAACAGGGAATTGTCAGTAATGTGGTTTTAAATTCCGGGAATATCAGTGTAAATCAGGGAGACAGTATCTGGATCGAAGTGGTAAGTAATACCAATGTGGACTGGCAGGCCATCAAATGGAAAACCGATCTGTTCTATGTTTCCACCACGGAAAATGTAGAGGTAAATAACGGAGATTACGGACAGAGCCGTCCCAATATCATCTATGAAATGATCCCGTATTTTACCTATTATCCGAAACCGGTATTGCCTACCCGCACCTATACTTATACCAGTAATACAACTATTTCTTCTCTTAGAGTATATCTGGCCGGCGCATCGGGAACCGCACCTTATACTTTAAGTATTAAAAATGCCAATGGTGTGGTTTTGGAACATACCGCCAATTTATCCAATGGCAACAATACGGTCAACCTGCCCGCCAGTATAACGCTTTCCGCCGGACAAACCTATTATTTCGATCTTTACTGTCGCAATAATGTAGTAGCGTCGAACATTACCACTGCCTACTATAATATAAATAATTATGTCAGGTATTCAGGTGTGCATACGATGCAGAAAGAAGGAGACGCGATTTTTGGAGATCTTTACCGTAACTGGGGACAATTCAATTATTTGAATGAAACGGGACAGTATACCACGCCTATTAACCAAAATCTCCTGCAATTATCCGAAAATTTCCGGGAAGCTACTGAAAATCCGGAAGTGTTTGCGAATCATCCTTATGAAGAAGAAGTTTTCCTGATGATGGATCCGGATTATTATTATAACAGATGGATAGGATACGGGAATATCAGTTATGTAACCGCCGATACGTTAAGTAATACTTACCCGTCGGTGATCAGGAATAATTTTACGGCTACCAGCCATAGTTTTATGGGGAACGGTCTGGAGCATTCTCCACTTCCTTCCTATCCGATAGGGGATGTAGGCCCGATGGCAGTGATCAAAATGAGTGAATCCGTTAATAAAGCGAAATCACGGGGTAACGGAGCTTTATTTGGAAGTGCAGGGACTACTGAAAATAATGGAGAAGTAACGATCAAGACCGATTATATGGATATGAACGGTGATGGATATCCGGATGTAATTACCGAATATGATATCAATTATTCGCAACCTCAGGGCGGATTGTCATCTTTGGTTAAAGGGCACTATCTCCGGAATAATTTCCAACCGAATACCGGACGGGAATATAAATCCGAATTCAGTAAATATAGTGGTACCGGTAGTAATTTTGGCGCCTCTTTCAGTAGTGCCAAGAAAGAATCTACTACTAAAAAAGGTCAAAGCCAAATTATACCGACAGGTAATGCCGGTGCAGGTACGGGTGAAAACGATAGCAAAGGAATCTGTACGTGGATAGATATCAATGGTGACGGATTACCGGATAAAGTAGCCGATGACGGAACTTACCATCTTAATCTGGGATACATGTTCCGGTCGGAAATGAAATCGATCTATACCATCAAAGCTGACCACTCCGATTCATACGGAGTTAACATAGGTGGTTCATTCAATCTCGGAGGTACAAGTTTTTCAGGAGGTCTGAGTTCCAACGGCAGTACCAACAACAGCACCGTAGTGTTTATGGATATCAATGGAGATGGTCTGCCTGACAGACTTGAAGCGTATAATAATACAATACGGGTATATTATAATATTGCCGAAGGTGATTTCAGCGCGCCGGTAACCCTTCTGACCAATGCCCGGATTTTTAGTTCGGAAAGCTATTCCGGCGGCATTAACGGAGCGATAAGTTTCGGGTTCACTATTCCGGTATGGTTTGTACTGTTGAAATTTATGGTCAATCCGAAAGGCGGTGGCAGTTGGGGTATCAATAAAACCCTGACTCAGTTCATCGATATGGATGGCGACGGCTTGCCCGATTATGTAACTGCCAATGGTGATGACCAGATTAGTGTACGATATAACCAAACCGGAAAAACCAATTTATTGAAATCGGTAACCAATATTGCCAAAGGACAGTTCCAGGTGGATTATAAACTTTCGGAAAACAGTTACGAGTGCCCGAGTCGTATGTGGACCATGTCGTCATTGAATATTTTCGACGGACACAGCGGCGACGGATCCAACAACCAGTATTATACTTTCGAATATAAAAACCCCCGTTACCAGCGTTACGAGAAAACCAGCCTTGGATTCGAAGAAGTGGTTACCAAACAACGCAGTACTGCGAGTGTAACTTCTACCACTAATATTTACCGCGTTACGACGGAGAAATATCATAATGAAGATTTTATCCGCAAAGGATTGAAATATTATGAACTGTTGACCAACTATTCGACAAATGCGGCGAATATCAAGAAATATGTGGAGAAATTTTACAATTACGCTTTGCATAACCTCAATACCGGACAGGTGATCGACGAGGATGATTTTTGCAGTGGTATCGGGTATCCGGCATTGCGCGAAGAGATCGTTAAATATTACGAAGCTCAGACCAGTCCGCTTATCATAACCCGGAAACTTTATGAATATGGTCGTTATGGTAATATTGTGGCTTATACGAATTTCGGTGATAATGCCGATTTTGGCGACGATCTGATCAGTAAAATTGAATATCATCCGGATACGTATAATAAATACGTGGTAGGAGTTCCGCAGGTCATAACGGTAAGGGATTATAACGGAAATATATTACGCCACCGTAAATGCGAATTGAACAACAAAGGAAAAGTAGCTACTTTAAGCATTAATAATATCGCAAATACCTCAAGATTTTCAGTATATAATTATACGTATGATACACGGGGAAATGTATCAAAAGTAACATTGCCGGAAAATCATGCCGGACAAAGGCTGGTATATTATTACTATTACGATACCCAGGTTTATGCATACCCGGTACGGGTAAGGAAATATCCGTTTGAAGATAACTCTTACTCGACTTATGATTATAAATGGGGAAAACCTTTGACCACCACGGATATTAACAACAACGTGATTACTTATACCTATGACTGGCGCGGCCGTTTGTCCAGCGTGAAAGGACCCTACGAATCCGATTATACGATGAAATTTTACTATTGGCTGGATCGTGGCGTAAACCATCTTCCTTCCGTAGGTTCCTCCGTCAGGGCCTGGGCAGTGACATATCACTATGATTCTTTCCAAAATACCAATCCTATGACCACAACACTCTTTTGCGACGCGTTGGGGCGAGTTATCCAGACCAAGAAAGATATAGAAATTAACGGAACGGAATACAGCAGCGTAAGCGGCAGGGCTAATTATGATACTTACGGCAGGGTTACTTCCCAGTATTATCCCGTCACGGAAACCATTCCGGCCAATTCGCAAAACCCGGACCAGCGTCCGCAACCTACTTTTAATACGGCATTAGATAATGTCAATCCCACTATGTATACGTACGATGTTTTGGACCGGCAGACCCGCGTTACTCTTCCCGACGGTTCCGTCACCCAGATGACTTATGGTTTCGGTCATGACGGAAGCTATTATCGTTTTTATACGACTACAATCGACGCCAATAACAAAAGAGTATATACATACACGGATCTGAGAGGGCTTCAGATACGTGTCCGGACTTCTGTAGGGTCTTCTGCCGTAAACACCTATTTTAAATACAATGCGATGGGTGAACTCCTGGAGAGTATCGACCCGGATGGGTTAAAGACAACCTATGCCTATAACCTGCTCGGCCTTTGCACCGAACGCCGCCATCCTGACGCCGGATTTGATATATATACGTATGATCCCGCCGGAAATTTGTATGAGCACCGGACTACCAATTTACTGAGTGAAGTTAGTGCAAATTATTATATTGGATATAAATATAATTATGACCGCTTAACGGAAATAAGATATCCGAAAAATCCGATCAATAACGTATATTATACTTATGGAAACGATGCTACGCAGAATAACCGGGCAAGGGTAATTCAAATTGAAGACGGCAGCGGTTGGCAGCAATTTGTTTACGGCGCATTGGGAGAAGTGTTGGAACACCACAAAACATTCGTTCTTCCAAATGAAGATGATGCCTTTACCTTTAAAATGAAATTCAAATATGATACCTGGAACCGGATTAAACAGATGACTTATCCCGACGGTGAAAATGTATTGTATTTTTATGATAAAGGCGGAAATCTGAAAAATAATGTCGGCGTAAAATTTGAAACCAATCTTGCTTCCACATTTTATTATGTGAATAATATTACCTACGATAAATTCGGAAAGAAAACGTCCATAACTTATGGTAATGGCACTTCTTCGCAATACGCGTATGATAACCTTCAAAGATTAAGTAATTTAAAGAGCTACGACGATGGCGGTAATCTTTTGCAGGATGTAAACTATGCTTATGACGGGGTAAGCAATATACTCAATGTGGAAAATACGGCGCTTAATTTCCCTTATAATATGGGTGGTGCTTATACGAATTCTTTTACTTATGATGACCTCTACCGTTTAACTTCTTCCAGTCACTCGATCGATGTATCAAACCCTGTGAGTTCACCAGCTCCTGATATTCGAACAGCTACAACCAATATGGAATATAAATTGAATGGAAGATTAGTGAAGAAAACAAATAATATATCATCAAACCGTATTATCCAAGGTTATGGAGAATATAGATATCCGGAAAATAAGAATACGCCTACCCGGCTTGTTCCGGCAGGAATGCTTGTAAGAGAAACCTATACGGATCTGATATGGGATTACAACGGTAATATGACTGATATGAAAGTCTATTCTGCGGGAAGATTGCTGGTGGAAAGAAAACTTTATTGGGAAGAAATGAACCGTGTGATGGCAGTGGGAGATAATTTCTATAATAGTTATTACGCTTATGATGCAGCGGGAGAGAGGACTTATAAATTCACCGGTGACCGGCAGCAAATTTATGTGAACGGGGTGCTCACCTACTTTGATAATCTGAATACGCCTACCTTATACACCTCTCCTTATCTGGTGGCTACTCCGCAGGGTTATACCAAGCATATCTATGCCGGAACGGAACGTGTGGTAAGTAAGATCGGCGGCGGAAAACTTACGGATCTCAGAAATCATAATTTTACGGCCCAACAGATATCCGCTAAGAAGGCTCCTCAATTATCGAGACTTAACCAGATTTTTCAACGGGAGATCGGACGCACCTGTACCATAGCCAATAACGCTTTGGAAAATTTGCGCTGGTTTGTGGGGCAGTACCAACTCGAAAAAGATCTGTATTATTATCATACTGACCATCTGGGTTCTACTTCCTGGATCACGGATAAGGACGGTAAGCCTGTCCAATACATGAATTATCTGCCCTTCGGAGAAACTTTTGTAGACCAGCGTTCCGGAAACTGGAATACGCCGTATACTTTCAGCGGTAAAGAAAAAGATGCGGAAACCGGTTATCATTATTTCGGCGCACGGTACTACGATTCTAATATGGGCATCTGGCTGAGTGTGGATCCGATGGCGAGTAAATATCCTTCATTATCTCCTTATGTATACTGCGCCAATAATCCGATAATATTGATAGACCCGGATGGAAGGGATATAGATGGAGTAACTTATGATAAGAAGACACAGAAATTTTCTTATTCAGAAGCAGCATTATCCAGAGGAACGGATAAATATATCCAATCCCGAATGTCAACCGAAAGTGGAGCAAAAGGAGTAATGAAAATGGTAAATTCAAAAGAAACTTTTACCTTGCATGTTACAGATAAGGCCATGTTTGTTAATGATAAGGTTGATGGAAAAGATGGATACACAAAAATAGGAGGTATTGCAGAGAATAATAATATTTATATATCTACTTATGATTTTGATAATCAATCCGGAGAAAATGATTATAATAATGCGATTCTTATAAATGATGGGGGAAGTTCTACAATTATGAATATAGATCCAAATAATGTATTTTCCGGTACTGGCAACAGGAATGATGAATATGATAAGGCATTTAGAGATTCCGGATTAGAAAAATTTGTTAATACTCCAGGAAATGAATATAAATCTCAAGAGCAATATATACATGGAATGGGTGCCCATGAAGAAAGACACTTATTCCAACACCCTAGTCTAAATAGTATCTATAAGAGAGAAACTGATGCAATGCGACATGAAATTTATGAGAGAAAGCAATTTATAAATCAATATAAATAGATAGTAGATTTCATTTTTATAATTATTAACTATAAATGAAAACGTTTCTATTGTGAAATTCGGGCAAAGGTATTCATTGGGATACCTTTGCCATTTAAAAGTTGCCAATCTTAACTTATCCCTTTTTCGTATCTTTGCTTTTCTAAAATTGAAAAGATGAAGAAAGATAAAAATATAACCAGGCATACGGTTACTACGGCGCTTCCCTACGCGAACGGTCCGGTGCATATCGGTCATCTGGCAGGTGTTTATATTCCCGCGGATATTTATGTGCGTTACCTGAGGATGATCGGTGAAGAGGTCCTTTTTATCGGAGGCTCCGATGAGCATGGCGTGCCGATTACCATTAAGGCTAAGAACGAACATACTACGCCGCAGGCGATCGTGGACCGCTACCATTATCTGATCAAGGATTCTTTCGAAGAATTCGGCATCTCTTTCGATATCTACTCCCGCACCTCCAATCCGGTGCACCATGAAACTGCCGCCGACTTTTTCCTGAAATTGTATCATGACGGGAAACTTATCGAAAAGACCACCATGCAATATTATGACGAGGAGGCCTCCCAGTTCCTTGCCGACCGCTATATTACCGGAGAATGTCCTTCGTGTCATAATGAACGGGCTTACGGCGACCAGTGCGAGGCCTGCGGTACCAGCCTCAATGCTACCGACCTGATCAATCCGAGATCCGCCTTGAGCGGAAATAAGCCGGTGCTTAAAGAAACAAAACATTGGTATCTGCCTTTAAATGAGTATGAAAAATGGCTAAAGGAGTGGATCTTAGTGGGGCATAAAGAGGATTGGCGAAGCACGGTGTACGGGCAATGTAAATCCTGGATAGAACAGGGATTGCAGCCGCGTGCCGTTACCCGCGACCTTGACTGGGGCGTAAAAGTTCCCTTGAAAGAAGCTGAAGGTAAAGTGCTGTACGTTTGGTTTGATGCCCCTATCGGTTATATCTCGGCCACGAAGGAATGGGCTTTGGAGCATGACCGCACCTGGGAAGAGTGGTGGAAATCTCCCGATACGGAATTGATCCATTTTATAGGAAAAGATAATATCGTATTCCATTGTATTATTTTCCCGGTGATGTTAAAAGCCGAAGGCTCTTATATTTTACCCGCCAATGTTCCGGCTAATGAATTCCTGAATCTGGAAAGCGATAAAATCTCTACTTCCCGGAATTGGGCGGTATGGCTTCATGAGTATTTAAGGGAATTCGAAGGTAAACAGGATGTATTGCGATATACCCTGACTTCCATCGCGCCCGAGACCAAAGATTCCGACTTTACGTGGTCGGATTTCCAGTCCAAGAATAATAATGAATTACTGGCTATATTCGGGAATTTTGTCAACAGGACTATCGTGCTTACACATAAATATTTTGAAGGGAAAGTGCCGGAAAGAGGAACGTTGGATGAAAATGAACAGGAAATGGTCCGCACCATCGCTGGTTTCCCTGGGAAGATAGGGCAGGCCCTCGAGAAATTCCATTTCCGGGAAGGCCAGAGCGAATTGATGAATCTTGCCCGGATCGGTAACAAGTATCTCACGGATACGGAACCATGGAAGAAAATCAAGGAAGATCCGGAGAAAGTAAAAACCATATTACATCTTTCCCTGCAGATTAGTGCAGCGCTTTCGGTTTTATGTGAACCGTTCCTGCCTTTTACGGCTCAAAAATTACAACGGATGTTAGGCCTTGATATCCATAACTGGAATAACGGCGGTAATATGTCATTATTAAAAACCGGGGCTTCCGTGGGAGAAGCGGAATATCTTTTCGAAAAGATCGAAGATGCCCAAATTGAGGAACAGGTTAAAAAATTGCAGGCTACCAAAGAATTAAATCTGGCCAATATGCAATCCGCTTCACCGGCGAAAGAAGACATAAGTTATGAAGATTTCCAGAAAATGGATCTTCGTATTTGCAGGGTTCTGGAGGCGGAAAAAATACCTAAAACCAAGAAGCTGTTAAAGCTGAAAGTGGATACCGGCGCTGATATCCGGGAGGTTGTTTCCGGAATCGCTGCTTATTATGATCCTGAAAATCTGATCGGTAAAGAAGTTCTGATGCTGATCAACCTTGCACCCAAAGAGATCAAAGGCGTATCTTCCCATGGAATGGTATTGATGGCTGAAAATACAGATGGAGTTTTATCCATTATCCATCCTGAAAAAGAAGTAAAAGCGGGAAGTCCTGTGAATTAAGGATTGATGGGTTATTCTGCCTTGATCATTTTGAACCAGCGGTATTGCCGATCTTCCAGTTCTATTCTGCCCAGATAGAATCCGGGCCTGATATCCGTGACATTCATCGTGATTACGACAGTAGCAGCCGGAATACTCTTCAAAATGCTTTTCCCGTTCATATCATAAATTTCTACTTGTTTGATGTTTAATCCGGCATTTGGAATCATCACTACATCCCGGCAGGGATTCGGATGAACCGTTATCTCTTTCCGGTCAATGTAAGAATGGATATTTGAAGGCTCCTTATAAGTCAGATAGGCCTGGTAAAAATCAGGAATACCGTATCCCATTAATGAATCGGGATAGTGGTATTGGTGACTGCTTTCCCTGACGATTTGCATAATTTCCTGTGCGCTTTTTTCCGGAAGAGCCTGCCAGAGGCAAGCTGCCAGTCCCGATATTACAGGGCATGAAAGACTTGTTCCATTGCCGTAACTCAATGTTCCGTCGTCCCAGATAATGGCGGTCGACTGTCCGATGGCGGTAACGTCAGGTTTTACCCGCCGGTCATAAGTAGGTCCAGTAGAGGAAAATACGGCATATTCACGTTCGGGGTTTATCCCGCCGACCGTCAATATATGGAAAGCATCCGCAGGTCTGACGATGTAGTGCCATTCCTGATCACCTGTGTTTCCGGCGCTCACGCATACGATGATCCCTTTTTCCGTGGCTTTGGCCGCCGCTAAGGAAGCTATACTGCTCCTGCCGTCACACTGCGCATAGGTCCAAACGGATTGGGGAAAATCGGGAAAGTTGGTATAGCCCAAGGAGGAGTTGATTACGTCGGCTCCGATACTATCGGCGGTCTCAGCTCCCCGAACCCAAAAGTCTTCTTCGATGAGTTGCTCGCTATATGGATTTTCTGTCCTGATAAAAAAATAGTGGGCTTCCGGCGCTGTTCCTACCAAGGTCCCATCGACGGATGAAGCCATGACAGAGGTTACGGCAGTACCGTGAGGGTGGCCGCTGTATACATTATCCGACCAGGGTATTAAATCCCGTGTGCCTGCTATTTGTCCGTTCTCATACAAATTACGGAAATAGGAGAGGGTATCGAAGCCGTTCCATCCGGCGTCCAAAACGGCAATTAACATGCCATTTCCAGCATATCCTTCCCGGTGTAGATATTGTCCGTTATGGACAGAGATCTGCATGTCGGCCATGCCGTAATCATAGATGTTCCCTGTGTTAAGGAATGTTTGAGCTTGCCCGGCGTTTGATATGGAAATGTTATGGGAATTTTCCGGTCCGGTGTAATTGGCGACAGGCAAAATTTCCCTCACAAAGGGAAGTGCGGTAATATCATCCATAACCAATGGGTCCGGACAATAAATCACGATGGTGTTCATCCATTTCGAATAGGAAAGGATTTGGATATCTCCGGAAAGAGAAGAAACGGACCTGATATAGGAAGGATTTACCGGCAGGTCTTCTTCCGTTACCGGGATGTTATAACGATTTCTTTTTTCAATGGCCCGCTCCGAAAGATAATCTAAAGGATTGTTTATGGAAAAAGGAGAATCATTCTTATCCGTAAGGTAAATACGGTAACAATTGGCATGATCCTGTGCCTGTGCAGTGTGATAAATGCTCAGGACCAGAAAAAATAAAAAAATACTTCCCTTACAGAGAAGTATTTTTTTAGTGAAATCCAATAAAGCAGTGCGTATCATCACATTACTTTTTGATGAATTTTTTAGTGACATATCCGTTCTTACCTTCCAGTGTTATAAAATAGATTCCCGGAGGATAAAGCGCCACATCCACTTGTGTTTTATTACCGGAAACCGTATTATTGTATAAGATCTGCCCAGGAAGCGTAGTTATTCTGATGTATTCGAAAGGAATATCATGCTCGATGAAAAGTGTTTGGGAAACGGGGTTAGGATAAATCCTGATCCGGTTGTCCATATCATTTTCCGTAATTCCGGTAGTAAGAAAGTCTACACTAATCATGTGATCGGAAGTTACATTCCTGAAAGTATAGAAAGTATCGACAGCCTGAGATTGGTTATCGACGATCACTGAACGGATCAGGTAACCGTCATCGGGTCTGAATTTAAAAGTAGTATCGGTTCCGTAAGGTACCCTGATTTCTCCGCTCGGCACGATCCTTCCGTGTGGTCCTGAAGTGGCTCTTATGGTCAGGAATTCAGGCCTTGGAGTAGTTTCGGTCGTGAATTGAAGTGTCATTTCACCCGTGCCGCCGTATTGATTGCAAAGTGTAAAAATTGTAATTTCATAATTAAGACCGGGAACTAATGTATCTGCAGAGAAAGTGGTACGGTCGCTAATGGTATCACTGTATGCATACGGCATGCTTGGTCCGCTTCTTTTAATTCCGATAAGCCATCTTTCCGAAGGATAATTACGGCTCCAGGAAACGAAAACTTCGTGATCTGTGATATCAGTAATTTCAAAACGCGTTGGAGCTTCACAGAAAGTAGTGAACCGTGTAATCTGGGAGAATGAACTCGAGTCTCCTTCGCTGCAAATAGCCCTTACACGGAATTCATAATTTAATCCGGCTTCCAGATTATTAAAATGATAAGTAGGCGTATTGGGTACAACAATGGATTGCCAATTCAGTAAGCCGTTTAGCCTGATCTGCAGAACCCAGGAAGTTTCAGTACCTTGGGGAGTCCATGATACGGAAGCTTCTACGAAACTAATATCATGTGCTCTCAGGTTGGTTGGAACTTCGCAATCGGATGCTATATCGATACGAATATCGTCAATGGCCACATAATCTTCCGGACCACCGGTTTTGATAGCAATATACCGTCCCTGTCCGTTTTGGTAACCGGATAAAGAAAGTTCTTCGGAATTCCATCCGGTCCCGATGGCGGTAACAGAGTTGAGTTGCGTAAAAGTAGATTCGTCAGTCGGATCCGTCATAACGCCTACCAGGATCGTAGACCCGTTTCTGGGGTATCTCATGAAAGAAATGGTCAATGAATCTATACGTATGCTTTCGTCAAACTCTTCCATAACGATCATGGAATAATGGCCGGGTTCGGAACGGAACATAAGTGACCGGTCAGGTGAATAAGTATATGCATTTTCAAGTCTGGGATAATCCAGAGAAAAGCCTGTATTATCGGTTAGTCTGGTCCAGCATGCCGGAAGGACGGAAAGATCACGGATATTATCGAAATTCTGATAATATGGAATGGCGTCCCGGCCCAGCGCCCTGCATTCGGTGGCGAATGTAAGCCTGTGGCTCAAACGGCTGGTGTCTTCTTCGCTACAAAGTGACAAGATATAAAATTCATAAGCCTGATTCGGTACGAGACCTGTCAGAATATAAGGATTAACATCGACGGTATCCGAAGTGAATTCATTACTGCTGTTAACCGGGCGATACCGGATGATCCATTCTATCTCGCCGTTATTATCCGTCCAGTTGATTCTGGCTGAGGTAGCGGTAATATCATCCACATAAATTTCAGTAGGCTTATAACAGGAAGGAGTGGTTTCGATCACCAGGTTATCCATGTAGAAAGGAAGCGCGTTATAAGATCGAAAAGCGATATAATTTCCTGTACCGTAATAATCGGAAATAACCAGGTCATACTCGTTCCATAGGGAATCGTCGGTGAAATTTACCTCTGCAACGACAGTGAATGTTGAAGGCATGCTGGGATCGTCCATGATGCCGAGAGAAAGCGTCCCTGTATTCCCGGGTGTACTTTTAGCCCAGAAAGTGATCCACAAGTCATTATATTGTCCCTGTAACTCCGTTCTCGGAAGAATAGCCAGGTTATATCCGCCTGTAGTGGTATTAAAATTGAGGATTCCGGGAGAACTAATGGAATTATCTCCTGACGGGCGTTCTACAAATGGTGTATTGGATGCCAAAGTAGTAAATCCTTCCCAGCATTCCGGAAGGGTTTGCGGAGCGGTCTGATCAAAATATTCTACTAATGGTAATTCAAAAGTCCTGCACAATGTTGTAAAAGAAATCTCACTCCATCCGCTGGTATCTGTTTCGGAACAGATGCCCCTCACTCTTACCTTGTAAGATGTTTGAGGAGTTAAGGTAGAAAATGTGGTAAACAAATTGCCGGTTTCTTCGTAGAAAGTCCAGGTTTCATCTTCTCCGGATTGGTATTCAACCTGGTATGAACCTGCGATTCCCTCTTCCACCCAGGTGATATAGGCATCCTCTCCTGTAATGTTGCTTGCCCTGAGGTAGCCGGGGGCATTACAACCGATCTCGGCGCAACCGGAAAAACGGATATTGTTTCTTGTCAGGATCATTTGGGAAGTTTCGGCAGGTCCTTCTACGCTTATCCGTCCGTTCTGTGCAATCCGGAGAGACGGGATAGTGGAAGCATGGCTATAGAAGTTACTTTGGCCTGATGAATTTCCGGTGGTATCATATACAACAATGATTAAATTTTTCTCAGCTTCATATGAAAAAGGTTGATCCAGCAGGATATACACCCAACCGTTTTCGTCCCTGTTATGGAAATTAACATTGCCGGCGTATACATGTTGTAAATCCCCTTTTGGAATCCAGGTACTTACAGGAAGCGTATCGCTGTTGCCCAGATAAATATTCAAAGCGCGGTTTAATTCTAATCCATTGTTATTATTAAATTGAAAAGCCACCAATTCGATTTCCATATTGCCGGAAAATTCTTCGGCAGTGAATATTTGCTGGGAATAACTATAACCTAAAGAGCTATATAATGGAAATTCGCTGGTAAGCGTATTCCCATCCCCTATTTGTTGATCAGTAAGATTGTTACAGATAGTAAAAAATGTTCTGGTTACCGGGTTGCTTACCCCTTCATTACAAATTGCGCTGACTTTTACGTCATAATACGTTTTTTCACTAAGGCCTGATAATACGGCGGAAGTTTCTTCCGTATAAATAGGTGTCCAGTTTTCAGTTCCATGTATCGTATATTCAACTACGTAATCCTGTACCGTACTGGTAGAGGGTTCCCAGGAAATACTTGCCGAAGTACCTGAAACTTCATCAATCCGGATCTCACCGGGTGCCACACATCCGACGGATGATTGTACAGTAACATTATCTATATAAACAGCACTGCTTCCTGCCGTTTTCCACCTTATGGCAATAGATTGGCTTTCACCAATATAATTTTCAAAAGTAGTCGTATGAGAGGTGAAAGTATTTGTAGGAGTAATGGTTCTGATGGGAATGAAACTATTCATATCATCCCTATTATCCATGATTCCCACTTGTAATGTATCAAGGGTAGGATCTACTCCCGGCCCAGGCACCATGATGACAAAAAATGTCATTTCTAAATCTTGTAAATTCTGTTCAATTTTCGGCAGAATTGCTATAGTTTGGATATCGTTCCATTGATTATTTAAAATCAATGAATTGGGAGAAGAATATGATCGATTAGTGGATATTCCAATTTCACGAATGGAAGTCGTAATCGTATTCCAGCCGGGAGGTAACTGATTGGAATCGTCGAAATTCTGGGTATAAGGTAATTCCGTAATAATAATATCTTCCATTGTTTGGCCGGCAGTAAATATACTTCCAGATTCCGGTACGGAAGTTTTCAGGTTTAGAGGTGTTCCGGCAAACAAGCCGGGTGAGATCAGCATTACCGTCAATAAAAGTAATGCCGTGATCCGGTGAAATTGTGTAAGTGTTTTCATATAAAAGATTTTAAAGGTGAATAATAGAATAATAAAAGATTTATTGCGCTACTTTGTTCATCTATTAATATTATTGTATATATATTTAAATATAAATTTTAGGTATTAAAAATTTGTTAAGGAAGAGGCAGGGGCTGTGTAAAGAGCATCATGAGCTAATATTTCGATTTGCGACAAGTAGTAATATCTCAATTATGAATGCAAATTTACAGAAAAAAATGAAATAATGGGAATATTGGACAATATAAGCATATTATAAATCGGTCAATAATAAATTTTATGATTAATTTAAATAATTATAAGAATTTTTTTAATCATTTTATGCTGAAAATCAATCGTTTAACTTCTGTTGCTCTTTAACAAGATATGAAAAAAATCATTAAATCATGAATTTTTTTTCATATTTTTGTAGATATTCCCAATAATTTTATATTTTTGCATGGCCTAAATTTGAGTATTTTACTTAAATTTAATTCTTATTACGGGTATATAAGAATATATAGATTATAAAACATTATCTTATAGTATTAAATGATTAA
>ERZ809224.280-NODE-280-length-53063-cov-13.680727_pt1 | contig 53063 bp, 52 predicted proteins | sample MGYA00520513_ERZ809224 | MGnify/ENA primary metagenome ERZ809224 (study PRJEB31576, sample SAMEA3212658) | Homo sapiens | biome: human-gut; feature: human gut; material: fecal | place: Sweden | collected 2012 ... | reverse complement strand
GGGGATTTTGGGGACTGTCCTGAATTCATCCGGAACTAAACAAATTCCAATTTGCCTAATGTGATTGACATACTTAAATAGGAGATCAAATGATAAAAAAAATATTATTAATTTTTTCTATTTTAATATTTTCTTTTGTTAACTATATAACTTATGCAACTGATGAAATCATATCTTCACAAATGGACGCACTAAATATTCCTTCATTCATAAAAGAAGGAGAAAAATATACAAAAGAAGTTTTTCCGGATATCAGTCTAAACGACTTTTTAAGTTCTGCAATAAAAGGAGAGATAGATAACAAAGGACTTCTTAAACAAATAATATTATTATTTGGAGATGAAATAGTAGATGTCATTTATTTGCTAGGAAGCATAATAGTAGTAATAATAATACATAGCATTTTAAAGGCTTTTACAGAGAACCTAGAAAATGAAAGCGTTTCTCAAATTACATATTATATTCAATACATACTTATAGTAACTTTAATAATGGCTAATTTTTCAACAATAATATCCGGAATAAAAGATTCAATTGCAAATTTAACTGGATTTATAAACTGCCTAGTTCCAATACTTTTAGCACTAATGTCTGCTACCCGGGAATGTTGCATCTGTTAGTTTAATACAGCCTTTAATTATATTTGCAGTAGTTTTTATAGGAAACACAATAACATTGGTAGTACTTCCTATAACACTTATAGCAACAGCATTAGGAATAATTTCAAATTTATCAGATAAAGTTCAAATTGGAAAACTTTCCAATTTTTTTAAATCGGGTATCACATGGTTTTTAGGATTAATTATTACAATTTTTGTTGGAATACTTTCAATGGAAGGAACATTAACAAGCAATGTTGATGGGCTAACAGCAAAAGGAGTAAAGGCTGCGGCATCTACGTTTATACCAGTAGTAGGTAAAGCACTAGGAGATTCAGCAGATGTTGTATTAGGTTCTACATCTATTATAAAAAATTCAATAGGGATAGTTGGAATGTTTGTAATAATAGGAATATGTGCAATGCCAATTATAAAATTAACTCTATTAACAACAGCATATTACTTTACATCTGCAATATGTGAGCCAATAGCAGATAAAAAAATAGTTTCATTATTAGAACAAATGGGAGGAACATTTAAAGTATTACTTGGGATAATGTTTTTTGTTGCTACGCTACTAATAATTGGACTAGCAATGTGTATAAAGATAACTAATAATGGGATGATGTATAGGTAGGTGTTAAAACTTGATAAAATTCATAAATTCATGGGCACAAGGGATAATTTTAGCAGTAATAATTGCAACAATTATAGAAATAATTTTGCCAGAAGGAAAGAATAAAAAATATGTAAAAACAGTAATAGGAGTATATATATTATTTACAATAATATATCCATTAATAAACAAGTTTACAAAAACCAATATAAATACATTGATTGAAAATACAACTAAACAAATGAGTACATACCAAGAGAATAATTCACTAAAAATAGATACGGATAAATATATAGAAAGCACATATAAAAAGAAAATAGAAGAAGATATAAGAAAAAGAGCAAATGAAAAGAATTTAAATATAACTTCACTAAATGCATACATAGAAACAGAAGACGAGAATCGATATGGAATGCTAAATAGCTTAGTTATGAAAGTAGAAAAAAACGAAACAAGTAAGAAAAATAATGATGTAAATCAAATAAAAGAAATAAATATCTCAAAAAATGTGCAAAACAATGAAATAATAGAAAACAAAGATAAAACAGTAACAGAAAAGGAAATAAATGAATTTAAAGAATATATAAATGCTACATATTATTTAGAAAAAGAAAAAATCCATATAAATGAATAATAAGGGGGTAGAAAAATGCTAAAAGAAAGCATAAAAAAATTTAAAGAGTCTATTTCAAAACAAAAAGAGCAAAATAACAAAAAGAACATAGAAAATCTTGTAGTATTTTTAATTCTATTAATAATAACTATAATTGCAATAAATACAATATGGGGAGGAAAAAAAGAAGAAACAAATCAAGAGAACGGCAATACATCATATAAAAAACTAGCAGAAAACATAAATAATAGCATAGACAGTAATAATAGCCAGCTTAATGAATATAATTTAGAGGAGAATTTAGAGGACATACTATCTAAAATAGCAGGAGTTGGAAAGGTAAAAGTTCTGGTTACATATTCAGAAACTAGTGAAGTCGTTGCAATGTATAACGAAAAAAACACTTTAAACAATACAGAAGAAACAGATACAAATGGGGGTGTAAGAAAAATTGAACAAACAGATACAGATAAAGAGATTATATATGAAGAAAAAAACGGACAAAAAACTCCAATTACGCAAAAAGTAATTATGCCAAAAATAGAGGGCGCAATAGTTACAGCAGAAGGAGCTTCAAATCCGGCTATAAAAACAAACATAATTCAAGCTGTTTCAGCAGCTACAGGAATTTCTACATATAGAATACAAGTTTTTGAAATGTCAATTTAAGAACAAAAGGAGAAGAGTTATGAAGATTTTAAAAAGAAACCAATTAATAGTATTGGTGGTTTCACTAATGCTTATAACAGCAGGATACTTGAATTTTACAACAAATCAAGAAAACGTTGCAACAAGTACAATAGCAGAAAGAACTGATACAGCTATTGGAGATGCAGAATTTGTGAGTACAGTTCCACACAATGAAAACAATGTAGAAGAAAATGCAATAGTAGAAAACAATGAAAATGCTATTAGTAACGGAATGAGTAATGAACAAGAGAATTTAGTAGAAACAAATGCAACAGAGCAAAAACAAGAAGAAAGTAAAAAAAGTGAAAATGATTATTATTTTATAACATCAAAACTAGATAGAAATACAATGTATTCTGAAACACTAGAAACATATCAAGGAATGTATAACAATGCAAATGCAACAGCAGAACAAAAACAAGAAGCATTAAAAAAGATAAACAATATAAACAATACAAAAAATACAATAATGATAGCAGAAAATTTAATAATTGCAAAAGGGTTCAAAAATGTAGTAATATTTGCAAATGAAGGCAGTATAAGTGTTGTAATACAAGCAGATGAATTAAAGCCAGAAGAAGTAGCACAAATACAAAATATAGTTTCAAGAGAATTGAATGTGAGTGCAGAAACAATACATATTAGCAATAAATAGAACTGGCGCATATAATATACAAATTAAAATTTGTATATTATATGTTAGGTGATTTTATATGAAACAGTTATATTTAGATGCAAAAAATATAATGCAAAAGGATCCGGCGGCGAGAAATATATTAGAAGTTATGCTATTATATCCAGGTTTTCATATACTGGTATATCATAGGATAGCTCATTTTTTTTATATTAATAAATGTTTTTTCTTGGCAAGAATAATTTCACAAGTGGGAAGATTTTTTACAGGAATAGAAATACATCCAGGAGCAAAAATAGGAAAAAGATTATTTATAGATCATGGAATGGGAATTGTAATAGGAGAGACAGCCGAAATTGGAGATGATTGTACAATATATCATCAAGCAACTTTAGGAGGAACAGGAAAAGACAAAGACAAAAGGCATCCAACTATTGGAAATAATGTAATGGTGGGAGCAGGAGCAAAAGTACTTGGACCGATTATTATAGGAAATAATGTAAAAATAGGGGCAGGAGCAATAGTCTTAAAAAATGTAGAAGATAATGTTACAGTAGTAGGTACGCCAATCAATAGAGTAATAAAAAAATATTAGAATAAAAATATTGAAATAAAAAATAAAAATGTGTTATTATAATAAAAAATGTAAAAAAATATATAAAAAGGAGAGAAAAATGAAAAATAAAAAAACAATAATTATTATAGTAACAATAGCAGTTTTATTATTAATAGGAATTGCTGCAATTTGCTTTTTGAAAAATAACAAAAAGGAAAATAATAGTGGTACAAGCAAAGCTTTCTCAATGATTTATAAAGGGGTAGAAGTATTGCCTGGAACAAAATTTGATGAAAACCAAATAGAAGAAAAGGCAAATTTCTCTGAAATACCAAGTTGCGCTTTTAGTGAAACAGATAAAGTATATACTTATGAGGGCATAGAAATTATAGTTGCACAAATAGATAACATAGATAAAGTATATTCTGTATACTTTATTAATGATTTAGCACAAACAGGAGAAGGATTAAAAATATCAGATAATAAACAAAAAATGATTGAAACTTATGGCGAAGATTACAATCTTTCAATGGATAATAAATATACGTATACAAGAGAAAATGTTGAACTATCATTTATTGTAGAAAACAATATAATAACATCAATTGAATATACACTAAAAACTGACAAATAGAGGAGAAAAAATGGAAGAAGTAAAAATAGAAGAAGAAACTGAAACTAAAGAAAAAGAAAAAATAAAAGAAAGTGAAAAAAGTCAAAATAAAAATGAACAGAAAAAATCTAAAAAATGGATTATTATTTTAGCAATGGTTCTAATATTACTAATTATAGGAATCACAGCATACTTACTATTTGTGCCTAAATTTAAAGATGCTACAATTGAGCTTGGAACACAAGAAATTAACCAGGATATTTTTATTAGAAACAAACTATTAAAAAACAAAACTAAATTTATAACAGATTTATCAACAATAGATTTAAGTAGTGTACGGAGAAACAGAAGTAATATTAGCATTTAACGGAAAAGAAGAAAAAGTAAAATTAATTATTAAGGATACAACTCCACCAGAAGTAAAATTTAGAGATGTTAAAAAATATATTGATTATCAAATAAATGCAGATGATTTTATAGAAGAGAAAAATGACCTTTCAGAAATGAATATTGGAATATTAGAAGCACCAGAATCAACTGCTGAATATGGAGATTATAAAGTTAAAATAAAAGTAGAAGATATATATGGAAATGCCACTGTTGGAGAATGCAAACTATCAATATTGTGGCTAAATCCAGAAGTATATATTGAACTTGGAAATGAATTAAAACTTTCTGACTTAATAATGAATCCAGAAAAAGATGGAGATAAAATACCAAAGGATGAATTGAAAAAGGTAGATACATCAACAATAGGAGAATATGAAATAAAAGTACAATATGAAGGACAAGAATATGTATCTAAAATAATAGTTAGAGATACAACTCCACCAGAATTGGAATTAAAAGATATAACAATTTATGAAGATGAAAAAATACCAGATTATAAAAACTTTATAAAAAAAGTGTCAGATGCATCTGGTGAACCAGAAACTAATTTAAAAACAGAAATTAGTGTTGGAAAAATAGGAACACAAGAAATAACAATAGAGGCAATAGATAAGAATGAAAACAAAACAGAAAAAACAGCAACATTAACAATAAAAAAAGACAATGAAGGACCTGTGATGTCAGGGCTAGGAGATAAAACAGTAGCCAAAAATTCATCAATAGATTATTTATCAGGAGTAAAAGCTACTGATGCAAGAGACGGAAATTGTGAAGTTACAGTTGACTCTAGCAACGTAAATTTAGGTGTCGCAGGAACATATTATGCAACATATAGTTCTAGAGACAAAAAAGGAAATACAACAACAAAAAAGAGAAAAATAGTAGTTAAGCATAATCAAGATGATACAAATGCAAAATTTAATGAATTTTATAACAATTATCTAGCAGGAAAAGATATTGTTGGCATGGCAGGAGCAATTAGAAATCAAATAAAGTATAGTTCAAATTGGGGCGGAGATGATCCAGTTTGGTATGGATTAACAGAAGGAAGAGGAAACTGTTATGTTCATGCATTAATAATGCAAAAAGCATTAAATAAAGCAGGATATTCAAACCAGCTAATACACAGAGCAGATAATGGACATTACTGGAATTTAGTAAATGTAGGTGGAGCATGGAGACACATAGATGCAACACCATCACCAAGACATACATTAGGACTTTTAACAGATGACCAAAAATGGAATGATGCAGGACTAGATGGAGTAGGATGGGACAAGAGTAAATGGCCTGCTGCTGAATAGTATTAGGAGGAAAAGTTGAATATTATATTATTAATAATAAGTGCGCTAATATATGCAAGCTATGGAATGCAAAATTTTATATACATATTATTTAGCTTATTAACAAGTTTTTTTGTAGCTAAGCATTTAAAAGGCAAAAGTGGCAAAATATTACTGACATCAACAATAGTAATAAACGCACTAGTACTAATATTTGTAAAACTATTGCCTTATACAAAAATAAATATAATTGCACCTTTAGGAATTTCATATTTTACATTGCAAGTAATTTCATATTTAGTAGATGTATATAAAGGAAAATATGAATACGAGAAAAACATATTGAATTATGCCTTATACATAATGTATATACCACATTTATTTATTGGACCAATTACAAGGTATAATGAAATAAAAGACCAAATAAATTCAAAAAGAAAAATAACCATAAACAATTTTATTAATGGCTCTCTAAGAATATGTTTTGGACTATTTAAGAAATTAGTAATAGCAGGCAGAGCTTCTATAGTAATAACGCTTATATCACAAAACACAAGTACATATAATGGAAGCTATGCATTATTTGCAATGCTTTTATATTCGATTTTGTTATATGCTGATTTTAGTGGAGGAATAGATGTTGTTTTAGGGGTTTCTAAAATACTTGGAATAACACTTCCAGAAAACTTTGATTCGCCATTTTTAGCACAAAACGTAAAAGAATTTTGGAGAAGGTGGCATATTTCACTAAGTGCTTGGCTAAAAGACTATGTATACATTCCTTTAGGAGGAAGTAGATGCAGTAAACTAAAAAAATCAGCGAATGTAATTATAACATTCTTAGTATCTGGATTATGGCATGGCGTTAATTACATAGTATGGGGAATATTGCATGGAATTTTTGTACTAATTGGAGACAAATTTAATACGAAATCAAAATGGTTTAATAGAACAGTTAACTTTGTAGTTGTATCACTACTATGGTCATTCTTTATATGGAACAATAATATAACAGCATTAAAAATGATAGGATCAATTTTTACAAAATTTAATATATCAAATTTATGTGGTGATTTTTTGAAATTGGGCTTATCTGCTATAGACTGGATAATACTAGCACTATCAACAATAGGTATTATGGTTTTTGACATAAAAAAAGATAAAATTATAAAGAAAGTAAAAAATCTAAAAACAGAAAATAAACTAATAATTATTTGTAGCTTAGCATTAATAATTTTGGTATTTGGAATATATGGAATAGGATTTAATGTAAACGAGTTTATTTATAGCAAATTTTAAATAAGGAAAGGAAAACGAATTGAAAAAGACTTTTAAAATAATAGGAATATTTATTGCTTTTATAATAATATTTTTTCTTTTAAATAGATTACTATCACCTAAATATGCAGAGACTCTAGTAGAAGGCAGTATGATTAGTCAGTATTATAACGAACCAAAAGATCATGAAGTAATATTTATAGGAGACTGTGAAGTGTATGCAAATTTTTCACCACTAGTTATGTATGGACAAGATGGAATAAAAGCTTATGTAAGAGGTTCTTCACAACAAATGATTTGGCAATCATACTATATATTAAAAGAAACATTGAAATATGAAACACCAAAAGTAGTAGTTTTAAATGTTAATTCTATGAGATATGGCAAAAATAGTGATAAAGTAAGTGAAGCATATAATAGACTAACAATAGATAATATGAAATGGTCAAAAGAAAAAATAGATATAATAAATGAATCTATGACAGAAGACGAAAACTTTATCTCATATATTTTTCCAATACTAAGATATCACTCAAGATATGATAAATTAGCAAAAGAAGATTTTAAATATATATTTAGAAAGAAGAACAATACATATAATGGATTTTTAGTAAATAAAAACATAAAACCAGCAGATACATTTCCAACAAAACGAAAACTTGCAAGTTATAATTTTGATAGCGAATGCTATGAATATTTAGATAAAATAACAGAATTATGCAAACAGAACAATATAAAACTTGTACTAATAAAAGCACCTAGTTTATACCCATATTGGTATGAAGAATACGAAACACAAATAAGGGAATATGCAAACAAAAACCAAATAGATTACTACAATTTATTAGATAAAAAAGACGAAATAGGAATAGACTATGCAGTAGATACTTATGATGGGGGATTACATTTAAACTTAACAGGAGCAACAAAACTTTCTAAATATTTTTCTAGAATTTTAAAAGAAAAATACAACTTAACAGACTATACAGGAGATATTATATACAATACGAAATTACAGGAATATAAAAGAGATATTACTTAGACAAAAACTAATTTAAAGAAAATATTTACAAATAACTTGTAAATATTTTTTTTATTGATATAATATACAGAGAAATTTTAGAAGATTTTTTTGAGGTGATTTTTAAATGGTTAAAAAAGTTGCAATAATAACAAATGGCGGAGATTGCCCGGGATTAAATGCAGTAATTCGTGCAATAGTAAAAACAGCCGAAACACATGGCGTAGAATGCTATGGATATATAGAAGGCTATAAAGGAATGTTAGAAAACAACTATATAAAATTAGAATCAAATGGAAGTGCATCAGGTTTACTTCATAGAGGTGGAACAATTATAGGAGCATCAAATAGTACAAACCTATTTAATTATCCAGTAGAAGAAAATGGACAAACAGTATATAAAGATATGTCTTTTAAAGCAGTAGAAAATGTAAGAAATGCAGGCTTTGATTGTATATTTACATTAGGTGGAGACGGAACACAAAAATCAGCAAGAGACTTTTCTTTAAGAGGATTAAACGTAATAGGAATTCCAAAGACAATAGATAATGATGTAGCACATTCAGAAATAACATTTGGGTACAATACAGCTGTATCTGTTGCAACAGAGGCACTAGACAGATTGCACTCAACAGCAGAATCACATCACAGAATAATGACATTAGAAGTAATGGGAAGATATGCAGGATGGATTGCATTAGAATCAGCAATAGCAGGAGGAGCAGATGCTGCAATAATTCCAGAAATACCATATGATATAGAGAAAATAGTAGAAAAAATAAATAGAAGAAAAGCAGAAGGAAAGAAATTCAGTATAATAGTTGTGTCAGAAGGAGCAAAACCAAAAGGCGGAGAACTAACAGTTAAAAGAACTTTGCATGATGGAGCAGGATTAGACAACATAAGACTTGGTGGGATAGGAGAAAAACTTTCAAGAGACCTAGAAGAGTTAACAGGAATGGTATCTAGAAATACTGTACTTGGATATGTTCAAAGAGGAGGAACACCAACAGCATTTGATAGAGTCCTATCTACAAAATATGGAAGCAAAGCAATGGAACTTGCTATAGAAGGTAAGTTTAACGTATTAGTAACATTACAAAATGGAAGATTAGGATATGTAACATTAGAAGAAGTTGTAGGAAATAATAAAGAAATAGGAGCACGTTCTGGAGGAACAGAAAGCACAAACATAAAAAGAGTAACAATGGATGATGATTTAGTAAGAGTGGCAAGAGACTTAGATATTTGTTTAGGAGACTAGAATATATATTGCCAACACCGTAGGGGCGTATTGCATACGCCCAAAAACACAAAATATATTGCAAATACTGTATGTACATATAATAAATTTATAAAAAATGTTGCAAATAACATGTAGTGGCGCCACCCTCGTCGACCCGCAGATATAAAATCCAATTATAGGAATAAAAAATGTAGGGGCGGGCCCTGTGTCCGCCTAAAAGGAGAAATTATGGAAGAAGAAAATAAAAGTAAAGCAAGAAATAAAAAAGTAATAATAGCCATAATGTCAATTGTACTTCTAATAGAAATTATCTGGATTTGTGTATTGGTATATACAAATATAGTAAGAAAAGAAGACAAATGCGAAAACGAATATATACAAATAAATAAAGAATATACACAAATAAATGATTCTACAAATCAAAATGAAAATTATTTGGATATACAATCTGATACAATAAATGATCTTATAATAACAGAAATATGGAAACCTATAATTTATTTATATCCCGAAATAGAAACAGAAGTAACAGTAAAAGTAGGAAATCCACAAAACCTAACACACACATATCCAAAATATGAAAACGAATGGAAAGTATTAGCAAAACCAAATGGAGATTTAAAAGACCTAAAAACAGAAAGAAACCTATATGCATTATATTGGGAAGGAATAAACACAGTAAAACCAAATATGAATGAAGGATTTATTGTAAAAGGAGAAGACACAATAAAATTCCTAGAAGAAAAATTAGAAATATTAGGATTAAACGAAAGAGAAGCAGAAGAATTCATAGTATATTGGTTACCAAAATTAGAAAGTAATAAATACAATTTTATAAGGTTCCAAACAGAAGAAGAAATAAATAACAACATGCCATTAGAAATAATACCAAAACCAGACACAGTAATAAGAATAGTAATGGAATTTAAAGGTTTAGAAGAATCAATACAAATACAAGAGCAAAAATTAAGCACACCACAAAGAACAGGTTTTACAGTAGTAGAATGGGGCGGAACAGAAATAAAATAGAACAAAATATGGGGGATTTGTAGGGGCGTATTGCATACGCCCATGAGAGGAAGATAAATTAATGCAATATAATTCAGAAATCCACCATAGAAAAAGCATAAGATTAAAATATTATAATTATTCAAGAGAAGGAGCATATTTTATAACAATATGTATCAAAAATAGATTAAATCTATTAGGAAATATAACAAATGCGAAAATTGAATTGAATAATTATGGAAGAACAGTAGAAAAAGAAATAATAGAAACAAACAAAATTAGAAAAAATGTTAAAATTAATGAATATATCATTATGCCAAATCATGTGCATCTAATAATTGAAATCAGTGAGACATTAAATTATGAACAGGGCGTATGCAATACACCCCTACAGACACCAGCAAAAACAATAGGTGCAATTATAAAAGGAATAAAGAGTGCAACGAGTAGGCAAATTGGATATTCAATCTGGCAACGAAACTACTATGAACATATTATTAGAAATGAAAAAGAATATTACAAAATTGTTGAATATATACAGAATAACCCATTAAAATGGGAAGAGGATGAATATTTTGAGAAAGAGAGGAAGTAGAATGGTAAATTTTAAACAAGAAATTGCAAAAGAAATTGCAGAAGTAACAAATTTAGATAGCAAAGAATTAGAAAATTACATAGAAATCCCACCAAATAGCGATTTGGGAGATTATGCATTTCCATGTTTTAAACTTGCTAAAGAATTAAGAAAAGCACCACCAATGATTGCAAATGATATAAAAGAGAACATAAAAATAGATGAAAAAATAATAGAAAAAATTGAAGTCGTAGGTGGATATCTAAACATATATGTAAACAAACAAACATTAGCAGAAGAAGTACTAGAAGATGTTGCAAAAAATAAGGAGAAATATGGTTCATCAGATATTGGCAAAGGAAAAAACGTTGTAATAGATTATTCTGCACCAAATATTGCAAAACCATTTCATATTGGACATTTGCGCTCAACTGTAATAGGAGGAGCTCTATATAAAATATATAATTTTCTTGGATACAACAGTGTAGGAATTAACTTTTTAGGAGACTGGGGTCTTCAATTTGGAAAAGTTATGGCAGGAATTAAGCTTTGGAAAGACGAATATGATTTTAAAAACGATGAAATGTCAAGCATATTAAAAACATATATACGTTTTAACAAAGAAGAAAAAGAAAAACCAGAGCTTACAGACTTAGCAAGAGCAGAGTTTAAAAAACTAGAGGATGGAGACCAAGAAACGTATAAACTATGGGAACATATTAGAAAAATAAGTTTAGAAAATTACGAAAAAACATATAAATTACTAAACTCAAAATTCGATTCATATAATGGTGAAGCATACTATAACGATAAAATGGAACCAGTAGTAGAAGAATTAAAAGAAAAGGGATTATTAAAAGAATCTCAAGGAGCACAAGTAGTTGACTTAGAAAAATACAATATGCCACCATGTATAATAATTACTTCTGCAGGAACTACAATATATGCAACAAGAGATTTAGCATCTTTAGAAGATAGAATGAATACATACAATTTTGATAAAGCAATTTATGTAGTAGGAAATGAACAAGCATTACATTTTAAACAAGTATTTAAAGTATTTGAATTAATGGGATATGAAAACTATGCTAAAAATTGTGTGCATGTTCCTTTCGGGCTTGTGGTAGATAAAGATGGAGAAAAAATAGGCTCAAGAAAAGGAAATTCAGTATTTTTAGAAGATATTTTAAATGAAGCAATAGATAAAGTAAAAGATATAATAAATGAAAAAAATCCAGAATTAGAAGATAAAGAAGAAGTAGCAAGAAAAGTTGGAGTAGGAGCAATTATATTTAACGATTTATCAAATAGCAGAATTAAAGATGAAATATTTGATTGGGATATGCTTCTTAACTTCCAAGGAGAAACAGGGCCATATATTCAGTACATTTATGTAAGAACAAGAAGTTTACTAAGTAAAGCAGGATATATGCCCAAAATAGAAGAAATAGACTTTTCAAAAATAACTGAAAAAGAAGCATTAGACACATTAAAACTTATATATCAATTTAATGACGTTATAAAAAGTGCTGCAGAAAAAAATGAGCCATCAATTTTAGCTAGGTACTTAATAGATTTAAGTCAAAGCTTTAGTACATATTATAATGAACATAGAATAATTACAGAAGACAAAGACGTTCAAAATGCACGATTATTCTTAACATATTCTGTTGGTACAGTATTAAAAACAGGAGCAGAATTGTTAGGAATGGAAATGCCAGAGCGTATGTAAATTTAAAATAAAATATTTAAGGAGGCAGTGATTATGGAAGTAATCGAATTAAAACATCCATTAGTTGAACACAAATTAGCAATTTTAAGGGACAAAAAAACAGGAACAAAAGAATTTAGAGAGATAGTATCAGAGCTTGCTACAATGCTTTGCTATGAAGCAATGAAAGATGCAAAGTTAGAAGAAGTAGAAATAGAAACTCCAATTCAAAAAATGAAAACAAGAAAGATTAATGAAGATAATTATGCATTTGTTCCAATTTTAAGAGCTGGAACAGGTATGCTAGATGGAATAATTCAAGTAGTACCAAATGCTAAAATAGGACATGTTGGTATGTATAGAGATGAAGAAACATTTAAACCAAATGTATACTTCTTTAAAGTACCAAAAGACATAGCTCAAAGAGAAGTCTTAATATTAGACCCAATGCTTGCAACAGGTGGATCAGGAATAGATGCAATAGAACTACTAAAAGAAAAAGGTGTTAAAAAAATAAAATTCTTATGTATAATAGCTGCTCCAGAGGGAATAAAAGCAATGCAAGAAAAACATCCAGATGTACAAATTTATTGTGCAGCAATAGATGAAAAATTAAATGAACATGCCTACATAATACCAGGACTTGGAGATGCAGGAGATAGAATATTCGGCACAAAATAAAAATATATTGCTTTTTTACAATCAAATAATATATAATAAACAATAGATAAATATCTTATATTAGGAGGCAATCAAGTGAGAAAATATTTTGGAACAGATGGAATTAGAAGAATAGCAAATACAGAACTTACGCCAGAATTGGTTTATAAAGTTGCAAAAGCGGGAGCATATGTTTTATCAAAACATTCAGATCATGCACCAACTATATTAATAGGTAGAGACACAAGACTTTCTGGAACATTAATAGAAAGTGCCATGACAGCAGGCTTTTTAAGCTATGGAGCTAACGTAAAATTATTAGGAGTTATGCCAACACCAGCTGTAGCATATTTAACAAAAAAATTAAAAGCAGATGCAAGTGTTGTAATATCTGCATCACATAATACTTTTGAATTTAATGGAGTTAAATATTTTAGTAATAAAGGAATGAAAATATCTGACGAGATAGAAGAAGAAATAGAAGAAGTTATGGACTCCGGAAAAATAAATGAGCTAATTGCTGTACATAATAAAATTGGTATAGCAGAAGATGCAACAGATTTAATGGATGAATATGTTTGTTTATTTAGAAGAATATTTGAAGATAATATAGAAGAGCATTTAAAAGATGATTTCATAGTTGGATTAGATGTGGCAAATGGAGCAACTTATAAAGTAGCAGAAGAAGTATTTAAAAAACTAGGAATAAAATATAAAATAATAAATAATAATCCAGATGGAATAAATATAAATCATGATTGTGGTTCAACACATTTGGAAGGATTAAAAAAATTTGTTTTAGATAATAAATTAAGCTTAGGAATAGCATATGATGGCGATGGAGACAGATGCTTAGCAATAGATGAAAAAGGAAATCTTATAGATGGAGATATACTTCTTGCAATATTTGCTAAATACTTGCAAGAAAAAGACAAATTAAATAAAGACACATTAGTTGCAACAATTATGAGCAATATGGGATTGAATAAATTTGCAGAAAAAAATAATTTAAATTTAAGCCAAACAAAAGTTGGAGATAGATATGTACTAGAAGAAATGCTAAAAAATGGTTATAATTTAGGCGGAGAACAATCAGGACATATAATTTTATTAGATTACAATCCAACAGGTGATGGAATACTAACTTCCCTTATGTTAATACAAATTTTATTAGAAAAAAACGTTTTAGCATCAGAACTTTGCGACATAATACAAATATACCCACAAGTATTAATAAATGCTAAAGTAAACTCAGAAAAGAAAAGTCAATACTTAGAAGATAAAGAAATACAAACAAAAATTAAAGAAATAGAAAATGAATTTGCAAATGAAGGAAGAGTTGTAATAAGACCTTCAGGAACAGAACCTTTAATAAGAGTTATGATAGAAGGTAAAGACAAAAACTATATAGCTAAAAAAGCAGAAGAAATAGCAAAACTTATAGAAGAAAAATTAAATTAGTTTACAAAACTAGTATAAATTATACTAGAATAATAAATTTAAGAAAAAACAAAGGAGGAAACAAAATGTTCATTATTGATTTAACAAACCCATTAACTTTAGTACTTTTGCTAATAGCAACAGTATTACTAATATTCTTAGGAAAGGAAATAAAAAAGCCACATGCACCAGCAGCAGCATTAATATTCTTTTTAGCACTAATTTTAATGCATAGTATACAACTTACATTACCAAGTGCAAATGTAGAAGAAATACATTCAGCATTAATGGGAAGCCTTGGAATGGACTTTATAATGATATTTATATCTTTCTTCGGATATTTATGGGTAGATGACATATCTTGTAAGTTTTATAAAAAGAAAAATATCGATAACAGTTTAGACTGGTTTTGGAATAAAGTATAATTAAAAACAAGTAAAATAGCAAGTTTTAAATCTCTAAAACTTGCTATTTTTGTATGACTGTGATAAAATTTAAATATTATATTATTAACAATGGGGGAATAATTAATGAGTAAAAATATTTTGATAGGTGGAGCATGGCCTTATGCAAATAATTCCTTACATCTAGGACATTTAGCAGGTTTAATATCAGGAGATATTTTAGCACGTTACCACAGAATCAATGGAGATAATGTGCTTTACGTATCAGGAACAGATTGCCATGGGACACCAATAACAGAAAGAGCAAAAAAAGAAGGAAGAACACCAAAGGAAATAGCAGAGCAATATCATGAAGAATTTGTTAAAACATTTAACGCAATGAGTTTTTCTTATGATTTATATTCAAAAACAGAAACAGAATATCATGCTAAAAAAGTTCAAGAAATATTTAAAAAACTATATGACAACGGATATATATATGAAAAAATAGAACCACAAGCATATTGCGAAAAATGTAATAAGTTTTTACAAGATAGAGAGATACAGATTAAATGTCCAGAGTGTGGAGAAATAACAAAAGCTGACCAATGTGATAACTGTGGACATACTCCATCGGTAGAGGAATTGAAAGATGGCGTTTGTTTAAGTTGCGGAAGCAAAACAATAGAAAAGGACAATAAAAATTTATATTTTGCTCTATCTAAATTTCAAGATATAATCCAAGCAAATACAGATAAATGCAAACAATTCTGGAGAGTAAATGCAAGAAATGAAACAGAAAAATATTTAAAACAAGGATTAAAAGATAGAGCAGTAACAAGAGACTTAGATTGGGGAATAGAAATACCACTTCCAGGATATGAAACTAAAAGAATGTATGTGTGGATAGAAGCTGTACTTGGTTACCTAACTGATACAATGAAGCTATCAGAAGAAAATGGATTCAATTGGGAGGATTTTTGGAAAGAAGGACACAACAATAAAATATATATGTGCCATGGAAAAGATAATATAGTATTCCATAGCATAATATTCAATGGGCTACTAGCTGGACTAGAAGACAATTTCCATTTGGTAGATGTAATAGTTTCAACAGAATATCTAAATATTAATGATGAAAAAATATCAAAAAGCAAAGGAAATGGTATTACAGCATTAGAAATGCTTGAAAAATACAACACAGACTCATTAAGATTCCATATTATAAACAATGGACCAGAAAAGAAAGACACAAACTTTACAATTGAAGAATTTGAAAGAACACATAATAATGAGATATTAAACAAATTTGGAAATCTAGTAAATAGAACATTGAGATTTAAAGAGTTAACACAAATTCCAAATGGTAAATTAGATGAACAAGCAAAAATAGAAATAGAAAACACATATAAAGAGGTTTCAAACTTAATAGAAAATCTAGAATTTAGAGCTGCAACACAAAAAGTTATGGATCTTGTAGAATATGCAAATAAGTTCTATGATGAAAATAAACCATGGATCCAGAAAAAAGAAGACATAGAGGGCTTTAATAATACAATATATACTTGCGCAGTTATTATAGCAAATTTATCTAATTTGTTTGAACCATTTATGCCAAAGTCATGTAAAAAAATAAGAGAATATTTAAAAATACAAAATCCACAATGGAGTTTTACAACAATAGAAGATGGTATAAAACTAGAAAATATAGAACCATTATTTAATAGAATATAATTAAAACTATTGAAAATAATATAAAAGTCATGCTAAAATAAAAGCATGATTTTTATATTGTGAAGGTGAAAAAAATGAAAGATACAATAATAATAGTAGAAGGACCACAAGGAGCAGGAAAAACAACATTTACAAACTATTTAAGAGAAAAAATGAGTGCAACAGATTTATATAGATTAACAGGAATAAAAGATAAAACTGAAACAGGACATAAAAAAATAGAAAAAAAATATCTAAAATTATTAGAATATATAGAAGCATGCGAAGACGTAAACATGATTTTTGACAGAACCTTTTTCACAGAAGAAATATATGGAAGACTAGGATATAAGCCATATTCTTTTGATGACACATATAAAATGCTATTAGAAAAACTAGATAAATTAAATTTTAACATATATTTAGTAGTTTTATATTTGAAAGACACATCAGTTTTTGAAAAGCGTATAAAAAGAGATAAACATCAATACCAAGCATTTAATGTAGAAAGTAGCATAAAACAACAAAATGAGTACTTAAAATTAGCCGATGAAGTAGAAAAAGATGCAAAAAATATTAAAGTAATAAGATTCAATGCAGACAACAATGAAACATTTACAAAACAGATAGACGAGCAATTTGGATACTTATTTAAATAAGGGATAGTTATGGAAAAAATAGGATTTTTTGGAGGATGCTTTAATCCTCCAACAAATATACATATTGAATTAGCAAATAATTTAGTAAAAACAAAAAAATTAGACAAAGTTATTTTTGTTCCAGTAAATGATTCATATATAAAAAATGGACTAATATCGGCAGAACATAGATTAAATATGATAAAACTAGCTATAAAAAACAATAACAATTTAGAAGTAGATGACATTGAGATAAAAGAAGATAAAAAATTATTTGCAGTGGATGCATTTGAACTAATTAATCAAAAATATTCTAAAAAATGCGAAGTGTATTTTATAATGGGCTCAGACAATTTCAAAAAAATGAGCAAATGGAAAGATTATAACAAAATAAAAGACCAAAAATATATAGTCATAAAAAGAGACAAAAATGAAATTTCATCAACTAAAATAAGAGAAATGATAGCAAAAAATGATAGTGAAGCACAAAAATATTTATCAAAAGAAGTATACAAATATATAGAACAAAACAAATTATATAAATTGTAATTTGTGTGAGGGGGAATTCTAGGGACTGTCCCTCAAAATCACCAAACCTGGGGATTTTGGGGACTGTCCTGAATTCACCCGATTAATTAACAATTAAAAGATTAAAATTCAAAAAAACCGCTCGGTCATGTCACTTTCGTAGAAATTGTAAATCTCCTCTCTCCGCAGCGCCCTCAAGAGATGAGATTCCCTACTCCGAGAGAAGAACAATTTCTACCTCAAGCTCAATCCATTCGCAATTTTTTTTCATTTTTAATATTTTAATTTTCAAAATGAATTTAGTCTTCAACTAAATTAAACCAAATAAAAAAAGGAGAATAAAATTGAACAGTTTACAAGAAGCACAAAATGAAGCAAATAAATGTTTAAATTGTAAAGTACCAATGTGTCAAAAAGGATGCCCAATAAGTACACATATTCCGCAATTTATAGAACAAATAAAAAATGGAAACCTAGAAGAAGCATATAAAATATTACAAGAGAATAATATTATGAGTAACATATGTTCTAACGTTTGCCCATACGAAGAGTGTTGCGTAGGAAATTGCATAAAGGGAATAAAAGGAGAACCTATCCAAGTAAATAAGTTAGAGAAATATGTAAATAATTGGGCTAGGGAAAACAATGTAATATATGTGAATGAAAGACAAAAATCTAATAATATTAAAATAGCAGTAGTAGGTTCAGGCCCAGCTGGAATAGAATGCGCAGTAGAACTTTCTAAAAAAGGTTTTGAAGTTACAATATTTGAAAAAGAAGAAGAAATAGGCGGACTTCTAACATATGGAATACCAGGGTTTAGGTTACCAAGAGATATTACACAAAATTTAACAAGAAGAATAAAAAGCCTAGGAATAAACATGCAAACAAATATCGAATTTGGAAAAGATATAACAATAGAAAGCTTAAAGAAGAATGGCTATAAAGCAATATTTGTAGCAATTGGAGCTGAAACAGCAAGTACATATCATTTAACTAACAAAGAATGTAACAAAATACATAAATCTGATTATATATTAAAAGAATATAATGCAAAAAGAATAATAAATGACCTAGGAAATGTAATAATAATTGGAGGAGGAAATGTAGCAACAGACTCTGCAAGAGCTGCTATAAGAATGGGTGCAAAAAGCAGTACAATTGTATATAGAAGAAATAGAGAAAAAATGCCAGCAAGAGAGATAGAATTAAAAGAAGCTATGGAAGATGGAGTAGAAGTTATATACAATACAAAAGTATTAGAAGCAGACGTAGAAGAAGGCAAAATACAAAAAGTAAAATGCATAAAAACAGATGCAACAAATGGAGAAGTAAAAGACATTGAAGGTAGTGAATTCTATATAAATGCAGACACAATAATATTTGCAATAGGACTAAAACCAAATAAGGAAATAATAGAAAAAGAAAAAATACAATTGGAAAATGGACTTATAAAAATAGACGAAAATTGTCAAACTAATATAGAAGGCGTATTTGCAGGAGGAGATGTTTGCCAAAGCAAAGCAACAGTGTGTTTAGCAATAAAAGCAGGAAAAGAAGCTGCAAAAAACATGGAAAAATATATAAATACTTTATATAACTAAATTATTGTAAACAAACAATAATTATAGTATAATAAAGTATGTACATGGGGATGTAATTGGTTTCGACAGTAATGTAGAAATATGAGTTGCGACAAGTGGATTCTCGTTGGCCACTTAAAAAACGAGAAATTAAAAATAAACGCTGATAATAGAGAATTAGCATACGCTGCCTAGTTAATGGCACGTCGTTTTACCATAAGGCCTACTGGTATGGATAAAGCGTCGATTAAAGTAGGAAACAAAATTATTTCTTGTCTTGGAAATAATGGGTAATTTTAAGACTACCAAAAATTCAAGTTTGTTTATTAACAAGAATTAGAGGGAATATTTAATAATAAACTATTGTTGTAGAAGCTTGTATGGAAATATTATTGGACGAGGGTTCAACTCCCTCCATCTCCACCAAAAATAAAAAGTTATAGTGAAAACTATAACTTTTTTTGAATTAAAATATCTTCATAATTTCATTATACTTAGGAATTAAACCTTCCTTTTTAGTTATCAAACTAGGTTTTACTTGATATACCCCTGGAAAACAATTTCCTTCGACAATTACTGGGCCATTTTCAGAAATTGCTACATCCCAACCAACATAAGCCACTTCTGGAATAACTTTAGCACATTCCTTTACAAGCTCAACAGCTTCTTTAAACATTGGAACTTTAAAGCCAACAATTTTTTTCTTTGAAATAGGATGTTCAGTATAAATATTGTCATTTCTATCAATTGCTTCTACATAAACATTTCCTTCATTACTTACATAAGTATACATTCCACCACTTGAAAAATTATCTACAACACCACCATTACCAATTTTAAGTACAGCTTGTAGAAAATAAGATTTACCATCCTTGTAAAAAGTAAACATTCTCATAGTATTTACAGACTTATCATATAAAACGTTCATGTCTGGATGTTGCTTAATGCATTCTTCGATTAATAGTTGATCATTTGCAATTAATTTATTATATATTTCTTTACAGTTAACATCAGGAGAATAAACATATTTCTCAACTCCGTGACCACCTTCATCATCAATAGGCTTTACAATAATTGCATTATTAGACTTGAAAAAAGTTTCAAAATCATTATAATTATCAGGTGTTAGCATCATCCAATTTCTTTTTAAATATTTATTAAATATTTTATTGAATTCCACTTTGTTTTCAAACTTGTGAAAACTAGATTTATCATTGAACTTTTTAATAATTTCATTGTTTTTACCACGAGTTAAATAGGTTTTTCGTTCTTCATTATTTAAATTATAAAACTCAAACTCTTGATAATCATAATATCCTGCTTGGTATTTAAAACCACATTTAATCATATCAATTACAATCGAAATATAGTTTTTCTTAGTTTTTTTACTAATAGCTTTGGCTATTCTAAACATATTTTTATAATCCATTTTAATAATGCGTTTAAATAAATATTTAATTTTCCCCATAAAATATCACCACAAGTAGTATATCATAAATAAAGCAAAAGTAAACATAGAAGTAAAAAAACATAAAAAATTTGTCTTGACAAATCAAATAAAAAAATATATTATATTTAGCAAGTGAAAAGTAAAAGAAGAAGAGAACAAAACTCTTCAAATTTTAAAAGGGAGTAGCTTAAAAATTACTAATCAACAACCTCGTTTTAAACTGGTTAGTGAGCCTAAATGGTAAGCAAGACTTTTAAAGAAGCTATGAAAATTAGTTTCTTTAAAAGTCTTTTTGATTAAATAGAAAAAATCTTGAAAACTCAAATTGGTGCAAATATGAAAGGAAACAATATGCCATACATAATAAGCAAAGAAAAACTAAATAAATTTAATAATTTGAATAATTATTTTGTAATAACAGATTTTGATAGAACTCTTACAACAGCAGAAAGTGAGCCAACAATGGGAGTGATACCACAATATCTAGGTGGAGAATGTTTAGAAAAAAGAACTAAGATATATGAGCATTATAGACCATTAGAATTAGACTACACAATCGAAGAAAATAAAAAGCAACAAATAATGAAAGAATGGGCAAAAGAAAGCTTTACACTTTTAACAAAATATATAACAAAAGAAGGCATAGAAAATGCATTATTAGATGCAAATTTATATTTAAGAGATGGAGCAAAAGAGTTTTTACAAGAAATGAATAATAACAATGTTCCAGTAATAATTATGTCTTCTGGGATAGGAAATATAGTAAAAGCCTTTTTAGAAAAAGAAAATTGCATGTTTAATAATATAAAAATAGTTTCTAATTTTTTTGAGTTTAATAATGGAATAACAACAATAAATATGGACAAGATAATGGCAACATCAAACAAAGAATATAGCAGAATACCAGAGAAAATAAGAAACCAGATAGAAGAAAGAGAAAAAGCCTTAGTATTTGGAGACTTAATAGAAGATATAAAAATGATAGACAAAGAAAAGTTACAAAACACATTAACATTTGGCTTTTTAGATGAAAATGCAGAGCAAAACTTAGAAAGATATAAAGAAAATTTTGATATAATATTAACGGGAAACGATAATTTTAATACAGTAAGAAAAATTTTAAAAAACAAGGAGGAAAACAATGGCAATAAATTGGTTTAATAAAACAGTAGATGAAGTAGAATCTACACTAAAAACAAATGCAGAAAATGGCTTAACAGCAGAAGAAGCCAAAAAAAGACAAGAAGAATATGGACTAAATGAATTAAAAGCAAAGAAGAAAAAAAGTTTATTTGTAAAATTCTTAGAACAATTTAAAGACTTTATGATTATAATTCTTATAATTTCTGCAATAATCTCTGGAGTTGTTGGAGTAGCACAAGGAGAGGGATTTACAGATACAATTATTATACTAGTAGTTGTAGTAGTAAATGCAATAATAGGAGTAGCCCAAGAAAACAAAGCAGAAAAATCATTAGAAGCTTTACAAAAATTAAGTTCACACGTTGCAAAAGTTGTAAGAGATGGTAAGCTTCAAGTCATTCAATCTAAAGAACTAGTTCCAGGAGATATTGTAATATTAGAAACAGGGGACTATGTACCAGCAGACCTAAGAATAATAGAAGCAGTAAATTTAAAATCGCAAGAATCTGCTTTAACAGGAGAATCTGTGCCAGTAGAAAAAATGGCAGCAAAAATAGAAGACGAAAAGATAGGTATAGGAGACAGAGTAAACATGCTATTTTCTTCGAGTTTAATTACTTATGGTAGAGGGAAAGCTGTTGTAGTAGAAACAGGAATGAATACAGAAGTAGGAAAAATAGCGGATATAATAAACACAGCAGAAGAACAAGGAACACCACTTCAACAAAAATTAAATAAATTAGGAAAAACACTAGGAATTGTAGCATTAGCAATATGTGCTGTAATTTTTGTAGTAGGTCTTTTATATGGAAAAGAACCAATACATATGTTTATGACAGCTGTAAGTTTAGCAGTAGCAGCTATACCAGAAGGCTTGCCAGCAGTATTTACAATAGTACTTGCAATTGGCGTACAAAGGATGGTAAAAAGAAATGCAATTGTTAAAAAATTGCCAGCAGTAGAAACATTAGGAAGCGCTTCAGTAATTTGCTCAGACAAAACCGGAACATTAACACAAAATAAAATGACAGTAGAAAAAGTATTTTGTGATGGAAACCTTGTAAACTTAGAAGATGCAGCAGATATGATAGATATTCAAAAATTAGTATATGCAAGTATGCTTTGTAATGACACCAAAATTTCAGAAGACGACAAACTTACAGGAGATCCAACAGAAACGGCATTAGTAGATATGGCATTTAAATTAGATTTTGATCCATCAGTATATGGAATGTTTCCAAGAGTAGCAGAAATTCCATTTGATTCAGATAGAAAATTAATGACAACAGTACACGAAGAAAACGGAAATTATGTAGTTTATACAAAAGGTGGAGTAGATGAACTTTTGGCAAATTGTAGTTCATATATATTAGAAGGCGATATAAAAACAGATTTAGAAGAATACAAAGAAATAATTAGAAGATACAACATGGAAATGGCACAAAATGCATTAAGAGTTTTAGCAATGGCATATAAAGTACTAGACCATAAACCAACAGCAGAAGAAATAAAAGAATTAGAATCTAATTTAACATATATTGGTATGGTAGGCATGATAGATCCACCTAGACTAGAAGTAAAAGATGCAGTACAAGAATGTAAAGAAGCAGGAATAAAAACAGTAATGATTACTGGTGATCATAAAATAACAGCAATAGCAATAGCAAAAAGCTTAGGAATACTAGAAAATGATGATGAGGCAATTACAGGAACAGAATTAGAAGAAATGAGTGATGAAGAACTAATTAGAAATGTAAGGAAATATTCTGTATATGCAAGAGTCTCACCAGAACATAAAGTAAGAATAGTAAAAGCATGGCAAGCAAATGGAGAAACCGTTGCTATGACAGGAGATGGAGTAAATGATGCACCATCATTAAAAATTGCAGATATAGGTTGTGCAATGGGAGTAGTTGGAACAGATGTTGCAAAAGAAGCAGCAGACGTTATTTTAACAGATGATAATTTTGCAACAGTTGTGTCAGCAGTAGAAGAAGGAAGACGTATATATGATAATATTCTAAAAGCAATACAATTCTTATTATCAAGCAATATAGGAGAAATAGTAGTACTATTTTTAGCAATACTAATAACTCCATTATTGTCAAAGCAATTTGGAGTAGATATAACATTAATAGAAACATTATTACCAATACACATATTATGGATTAACCTAGTAACAGATTCACTACCAGCATTAGCACTTGCAGTAGACCCAGCAGCAGACAATGTAATGAAAAGAAAGCCTTTAAAAAATACTAAAAAAGGAATATTTACAAAAGGAATGACATGGAGAATAATATATCAAGGATTAATGATAGGATTACTTACACTTACTGCATTCATAATTGGACTTTCAACACCAGATGTAAGTCAAGAAGAAAAAGTAAAAATAGGCCAAACAATGGCGTTTTATGTATTAGCACTTTCTGAACTAGTACATGTATTTAACATAAGAGATAACAAAAGAACGATATTCAAAACAGGAATATTTAATAATAGCAAACTAATTTTAGCAACAGTAGTATCAGCAAGTTTAATGTTTGTAATACTATTTACACAAGGATTAAGAGATATATTTGGATTAGTAATGCTGCCAGCAATGCACGTATTCGAAACAGTAATGTTAGTACTTGCACCAGTAATAATAGTAGAAATATTTAAGTTATTAAAAATAAATACAACAAAAGACGAAGAATAGTATTTAAAAAATATTGTAGGTCGTCATGCTTGGCGACCTACAATGCCATAAAAATTTTAAAAAATTACAAATAAAATTAATTAAAGATATTGACACTTTGCATATAAAATGCTACAATAATCAATGTCAATAAAATATGCGGATGTGGCGGAACTGGCAGACGCGCTGGTCTTAGGAACCAGTGTCAATGACGTGGGGGTTCAAGTCCCTTCATCCGCACCAGAGAAGAGATTAGCATGGCTAATCTCTTTTTGTTATTGAAACAAATATATTGTAAAATGAATAATTTTATGTTACGTTATATATGGTGATTATTATGAAATTTACAACACTATGTTATATAGAAAAAAATGATAAATACTTAATGCTATATAGAAATAAAAAAGAAAATGATTTAAATGAAGGAAAATGGATTGGAGTAGGCGGAAAATTTGAAGAAAAGGAATCTCCAGAAGAATGTTTAGTTAGAGAAGTAAAAGAAGAAACTGGTTTAACATTAACAAAATATAAATTAAGATGCCTAGTAACATTTGTATCTGATAAATGGGAAACAGAGCATATGTATGTATTTACAGCAAGTGAATTTGAAGGAAAACTTAAAGAATGCAATGAAGGTACTTTACAATGGATTGATAAAGATAAAATATTAGACTTACCAACATGGGAAGGAGATAGATTCTTTTTTGAAAAAATGCAGAAACAAAAAGAATTCTTTACAATGAAGGTAGAATATAAAGGAGACAAGTTAGTAAATTGCAAATAGAAAGATTAAATCTTTCTATTTTTTAATATTAATTTAATATTAAAAAAATATAATACAAATATCAACAAAGGAAAGACTAAATTAATATCACCCCAGAAGTAGGAAAAGAAAAGATTATTTCCATCCCCATTTATAATCTTTTCTCCTACAAATTTTTTTAATTATAAAAATGTGATATAATATGCAAGAGAGGTAAGAATATGAAAGTGCTAATTGTAGAAGATGAAAGAACTTTATCAGACACAATAAAACAATGCATATGCAAAAAATTTGATACAGAACAAGCGTATGATGGTTATGAAGCATATATGATGGCAAAAGAAAATATATATGATGCAATAATATTAGATCTTATGTTGCCAGAAATGTCAGGATATGATGTGTTATTAAAACTTAGAGAAAACAAAGTATTAACACCAGTTTTAATATTAACAGCAAAAGACACATTAAATGACAAACTAAAAGGATTTAATTATGGAGCAGATGACTACCTAGTAAAGCCATTTGAAAGAGAGGAATTACTAGCAAGACTAGAAGCAATAATTAGAAGAACAAATGGAGCATATAAGCAAGATGAAATAGAGTTTAAAGATTTAAAACTAAATATAAAAAGTAGGAGAGCATTTATAAAAGATAAAGAAATTACACTACAAGGAAAGCAATTTGATATATTAGAATACCTTATAAATTCAAAAGGAACAATAATAACAAAAGAGCAAATATTTGATAAAATATGGGGATTTGATTCTTTTACAACTACGAACGTAGTAGAAGTATATGCAAGTGGATTAAGAAAAACATTAAAACAATATGGGTATGATAAATATATAAAAACCATCCGTGGAGTAGGATATATGATAACAGATTAGGGCCAAAGGGGATAGAGAATTTTGACAACATTTTAGCCTTGACAATTAGTGTAAAAATATGGTAAACTACTAATAAGTTTTAGGAGTATACCTAGCAAAAGCGAGCGGTATAGAGTAACAAAAGTTACTTACACAGAAATAAGATTAAAGTCTTATGGAGGAGTCTTAAAGATTTCTACATAAGGCTTTTTTGTATAGGGGTGATAGTATGAAAGAAGAAAAAACATTAGAAACAGAAAGGTTAATATTAAGACCATTAACAGTAAACGATGCAGAAGAAGCATTTAAAAATTGGACCAGTGATGATGAAGTATCAAAATATGTAAGGTGGTCTACTCACAAAAATGTAGAGGAAACAAAAGAATACATACTTTTAGAAGAAAAAAGACGTAAAACAGAAGCCTGCTTTAATTGGGGAATAGTTATAAAGGATAGCAATGAGCTAATAGGAGCTATGGGAGCATTTCCAAGTGAAGATGGCAGATATGAAATAGGCTATAATATAGCAAAAGAACATTGGAATAATGGATACACAACAGAAGCTGTAAAAGAAGTACTTAAATATTTAGCAACTGAAGAAAAAATACATAAATTTAGATGTGCACATGCAGTACTCAATCCTGCATCTGGCGCAGTAATGAGAAAAGCTGGATTCAAATATGTAAAGGATGAAGTTTGTGAAAAATTTGATAAAAGCCAAAAATTTGATTCTAAAGTATACTACTTAGATGTGGGTGAGAATTATGATTAGAAAAGCAAAAATAGAAGATTCAAATAACATAGCAAAACTTATTATAAGAGGGTGGCAAACAGCATATAAAGGACTTATAAACCAAGGATTTTTAGACAGTATAAAAGAAGATGAAATGAGTAAAGGATGGAAGAAAAGCATTTTTTCCCAGAACGAAAGCAATAACATATATGTATGTGAGAAAGAAAATAAAATTCTAGGAGTTATTAGATTTGGAAAAGTAGCTGATCAAAATGATATAAATCACAATGCAGAAATACATGTTTTGTATGTAGAGCCAAAACTTAAAAGAAATGGAATAGGAAGTAAATTATTTGATTATGCAAAAAACTACTTTATAGAACATAATATGAAAAAATTAATTATTTGGTGTTTAAAAGGAAATGAGCCATCTATAGAATTTTATAAAAAGATGGGTGGAAAAATTGTTTCAGAAAGAGAAGCAAAAGTACACAATATAGAGCTAGAGGAAGTAGGTTTGGAATATAATTTGGAAGATAAAATAAAATTACTAATACCAACTAAAGAGTACGAAAATCAAGCAATAGAATATAAAAAAGAGCATTTTGATAATGGAGAAAAAACATTACATGCGTGTTCAAAATGGGATAGAATGGATAATTATGATGAATGGCTAAAACTATTAAAAAGTAATTCAAAAAAGGAAACAGTACAAGATAATTATGCTGTTACAACACAATTCTTTGGGGTGAGAGAAAGAGATAATAAAATTGTTGGAATGATAAATATTAGACATGAATTAGCGAATGATTTCTTAAGAAATTATGGAGGAAATATTGGATATGGAATAAGACCAACAGAAAGAAGAAAAGGATATGCAACGCAAATGCTTGAACAAGCTTTAAAATATTGCAAAGAAGAACTTAACTTAGAAAAAGTAATGCTTGGTTGCTATAAAGAAAACGAAGCATCAAGAAGAACAATTTTAAACGCAGGGGGAGCATTAGAAAGAGAAGTAAAAACAGAAAATGGAAAAATAGCACAGGTGTATTGAATTAAATTATAATTAAGGAGATACTTATGGAATCATATAAATTATTAAGAGATTTAATAAAATTTAATACTATTCAAGATAAAGAGAACAAGAAAATTATTGAATACCTAGAAAAGTTTCTGAAAAATCTTGGATTCAGAACGGAATACAAAGGAAAATATCTTATATGTAGCATTGGAAAACAATTTAAATTAGGTTTTTTAGGACATACTGATACAGTTGAATACATAGATAAATGGAAAATAGACCCATTTGAATTAACAAAAATAGAAAATAAGCTATATGGTTTAGGCACATGCGATATGAAGGGTGGAATAGCTGCAATGTTAGAAGCCATTTCTAAAGTTAATCTAAATAAATTAAAATATGGGATGAAATTATATTTTACATACGATGAAGAAATTAGTTTTAATGGAGTTTATGATATTTTAAAAGCAAAAGAAGAATTTCCAGATACAATGATTTTTGGTGAGCCAACTAACAATAAAATATTAAATGGGAGTAAAGGATTATTAGAATATGAGGTTTATTTCAAGGGCATAAAAGCTCATTCAAGCAACCCCGAAAAAGGTAAAAGTGCAATTTTGAATGCAGTAAAATTCTCATATGAATTAGAAGAGTTTTATGAAAAAGAGATTAAGCCTTTGAAAAATAAAAATTATGAAATACCATATACTACAATGAACATAGGATTAATAAGAGGAGGAAGCGCAAGGAATTCTATTCCTGCTAATTGTTATTTAACATTAGATTTTAGAATTACTGATAATGAACATATGAATGAAATTAAAGAAAAAGTTGAAAAACTCTCTGAAAAGTATGAATGTACTGCTAAAATAGTAGAGAGCATAGAATCATTTATAAATGAAACCGATTCTAATGATATAGCAGAAACAGCAAATTTTATAACAGAAGCAAGTTTTTTAAAAGATGTTCATAAAAAAATAATATTAGGACCAGGACCAGTAACTGCACATGAAGTAAACGAATATATAACCGAAGAAAGCTATAAGAAACTAGTAGAACAATACAAAGAAATAATATTAAAAATATGTAGCTAAAAACTGCTAATCTTTCATATTTTATTTGAATTAGGGAAAAGGGGACAGACCCCTTTTTCCCTCATATATGTCGAAAAAAGAAAAAATGAGGCGAGCGATTTTTCTTGAATTTTAAATACAAGTATGATACAAAAATAATATAAATTTATATAAATTCTGGCATTAAATCAAATTGCCAAAACAAATTTATTTCAAAAAAGAATTAATTCTTTAAAAATTCCAAAAAGCAAAATTAAAAAATTAAAATCAGGCATTTAAATATGTTTATTAATCATGCTTGTAAATTTAAATGATTGCATATATGAAAGGAGAAAATAAAATGAAGAAAACATTATCACCAAAATTAGACGTAGTATTCCAAGCATTATTTGGAGAAGTAGGAAGCGAAAGAATAACAAAAAACTTTTTAGAAACAATATTGAACAAGAAGATAGAGAAAATAGACTTAAGTAAAAATCCAATATTAAGAAGAGAATTCAAAGACGATAAACTAGGAGTGCTGGATATATTAGCAGAGCTAGATGGAAAGGAAAAATGCAATATAGAAATGCAATTAGTAAATTCAAAAAGTATAATAGAAAGAATACTATATTATTGGAGCAGATTATATTCAAGACAAATAAAAATAGGGCAAGACTATAATTTGCTAGAAAGAACAATAATAATATTAATAACAGATTTTAAAATAGAAGGATTAGAAGAGTTAGAATACCATACAACATGGAAAATAATAGAAACAGAAGGAAGAAAAAGGATATTGACAGAGAAATTAGAAATTGATATCATAGAGTTACCAAAAATAGAAGGAAAAGAAAAAGAAAGTGGAAGGTTATTAGACTGGCTATATTTTTTAGAAAATCCGAAATCTAGGAGGGTAACAGAGAAAATGGAAGAAAGTAAAGAAATAAAAGAAGCAGTAGAAAAATTAGATAGTCTAAGCGAAGACGAAAGAATGCAAAGAATAGCAGATTTAAGAGAAAAAGCAATATTGGACGAAAAGGCAATATATGCAAAAGGGCTAGATGATGGAATTAAGGAAGGATTAGAAAAAGGAAAACAAAAGGAAAAATTAGAAATAGCAAAAAAATTAAAAAAAGAAGGAATGAATACAGAATTAATAGCAGAAATAACAGGATTAAAAATAAAAGAAATAGCAGAAATATAAACTCTAAAACATTGACAAATCACAATTTTTATGGTATTAATATTAATATATTTTAAAAGCAATGAAGAGGAATAGTATATATTTATGAACTTTTAGAGAAGAGTTGGTTGGTGAAAAACTTTAAGGAACTAAATATAGAACCAGCCTTGGAGCTATGGACTGAAAATTAAAGTAAGTTTTATCGGAAATCCACCGTTATCATAGGATATAATGTTATAAGACATTATTTGAGTGTAGAAGAAATTCTAAAAATAGGTGGTAACACGGATAAAAATATTCGCCCTAAGTTAATAAATATAACTTAGGGCTTTTGTATTTTATATATAAAGGGTGACTAAAGTCGCTTTGTTATAGGAGGAATAAAAATGAGATTAAGTGAAGACTTTTTTTACACATTAAGAGAAGATGTAAGTGATGAAGATTCAGTAAGTGGAAAACTTTTAGTAAAAAGTGGAATGATTAAAAAAGTAAGTAATGGAGTTTATGCAAAAACACCATTAGGAACTAAAGCATTTCAAAATGTTGAAGAAATAGTTCGTAGAAATATGAATAATGCGGGGGCAGATGAACTAAAAATGCCAATGCTTTTACCAATGGACTTTTTTGAAAAGTCAGGAAGAAAAAATGCATTTGGACCAAGTATGTTTAGATCAACAGATAGATACAATAGAGAATATGCACTAGGACCTACACATGAAGAGCTTTTTGCATTTATGTCAATGAGCAGAGTTAAATCATATAGAGATTTACCATATACTTTATATCAAATTGGAACAAAATTTAGAGACGAAGTAAGACCAAGATTAGGCTTAATTAGAGTAAGAGAATTTACAATGAAAGATGCATACAGCTTTGATAAAGACTATGAAGGATTAGATGTTTCATATAAGAAGATGTTTGATGCATACCACAAGATATTTACAGAATTAGGATTAAACTATACTGTTGTTAGAGCAGATACAGGAGTTATGGGAGGAATACTTTCAGAAGAATTCCAAGCTATTACAGATGTTGGAGAAGACATACTTGTACTTTGCGAAAATTGTGATTTCTCTTCTAACATAGAGGTAACACCATGTATATGCAATGAAGAATGTAATGAAGAAGAAAAAGAATTAGAAATGGTTGACACTAAAAATTATCATACAATAGATGAAATATGTGATTATTTAAAACTAGATATAAAGAAAACAGTTAAAGCATTACTTATGAGTGTAGATAATGAACTTGTAGTATTCTTTGTAAGAGGAGATAGAGAGCTAAACGAAGTAAAAGCTTTAAAAGTATTAAAAGGAAAAGAAATAGGATTTGCAACAGATGAATTAATTGCAACATCAAATGCAGTACCAGGTTGTACAGGACCAATAGGATTAAACGCAAAAATTGTAGTAGATAATGAAGTTTTAAAAATGAAAAATTTCTGCTGTGGAGCAAACAAAGAAGGATATCATTATATAAATGCAAATATAAAAGACTTTAAGTATGATGTATCAGCAGATATAGTAAATGTAAAAGAAGGAGACACTTGCCCAAACTGTGGTAAAAAGTTAGTATTCAAAAAAGGTATAGAAGTTGGAAATACATTCAAATTAGGAACAAAATATTCAGAAAGTTTAGGACTAAACTATTTAGGAGAAGACAATCAAAGTCATCCAGTTGTTATGGGAAGCTATGGAATAGGACTTGAAAGAATCCTTTCTGCAATAGTAGAACAAAATAATGATGAAAAAGGTATAATTTGGCCAATGAATGTAGCTCCATACAAAGTTGCAGTAGTAGTAATAAATCCAAAAGATGAAGAACAACTAAAAGCAGGAAACGAATTATATAACACACTAAATAGCATGGGAATAGACACATTAATAGATGACAGAAAAGAAAGAGCCGGAGTAAAATTTAATGATATGGATTTAATTGGAATCCCAATGAGAATAACTGTTGGAAAGAAAATTACTGATGAAATGGTAGAATTCAAAATGAGAAATGAAGAAAATTCAGAAGACTGCAAACTAGATTCAGTAATAGAAAAAGTAAATAGCATCTTAAATAAATAATTAAGAATAATGTAGGGGAAGACAGTTCAGTCAGCCCCTACAATTTTTTTAATATTGATTTAATAAATTATGTGATATAATTACAACAAATTAAATTAAAAGAGGTAAAAATGAACGAACAAAAATTAATAAAAAAACAATTAGCCAAAAACATGCTTTATGCATTTGTAGTATTTGCAATAATACTTATATTTTTTGATGCAATAATATATCATCAAGTATCTACATATATGTATAAATCCATAGACAAAGAATTAATAAGGGCAATGGAATTATATCAAAACAAAAGTATAGTGTCAGAGGTTAAAAAAGTCATTACAAAGGAGCTAGATGAAAACATTAAAATTACATATGTAGAAACAAAGGTTAATCCTAGGGTAGTTTGCATAGTAAGGGATTCAAAAGGAGAGATATTAAACAGCGAAACTATAGGAAGATTTTATAATGATTATGTTAAAGATATAGAATTTAATAAGAATAAAACAGACAAAGTCTACTCAATAAAAGTACAAGATAAATACAATTATAGAGGAATAACAGTAAAGGGAACAACTTCAGAAGGAGAAGAAATATATATACAACTACTTGCAAATGTAGATGGAGAAGTTGCAACAATAAATAACATGACAGACACCTTATTAGTTGGAAGTTTAATAATAATTGGAATAGCAATAATTGGGTCATATATATTATCAAAAATGACATTAAAGCCAATAATGGAATCATACAAAAAACAAACAGAATTTGTTCAAAATGCAGCACATGAATTAAGAACACCACTTACAATAATTCAAGCAAAACAAGAACTACTTTTACAAGAGCCAGAGAGTAAAATAATAGACAAATCAGAAGATATAAATATAATGCTTAAAGAAACAAAAAGACTAACTAAACTAATAAAAGAACTAATGGTACTTGCGATGGCAGATTCAAATGAATTAAAAATGCATAAAGAAAAAATAAACATAGATGATCTAATAAAAGAAATAATTACTCCATACAAAGACTTTGCAGAAATGCAAGAAAAAGAAATAATATTAGATTTAAATTATGGTAAAGAAGCAAACATAGACAGAAATAAAATAAATCAGCTTCTGGTAATAATACTAGATAACGCAATAAAATACACAGCAGAAAAAGATACAATAACAGTAAAAACATACTCAAAAGAAGGAAAATGTGTGATAGAAGTAGCAGATACAGGAATAGGAATAAGTAAAGAAGCGGCAAAGCATGTATTTGATAGATTCTATAGAGAAGACAAAGCACGTTCAAGAGAAAAAGGAGGAACAGGACTAGGACTATCAATAGCACATACAATTGTAAAACTACATGGAGGAAATATAAAAATAACAAGCAATGAACCAAAAGGAGCAAAAGTAATAATAAAAATTTAGAAAAGATGGGAAAAAAGGGGTCAGACCCCTTTTTCCCCAGTTTGTTAAATTAAACTAGTCAGAAAGTTTGCTATAAAAAGCAATTGACCAAAGACCTGCAATTCCTACAATTATATATATTATTCTAGTTAATACAGATAAACTTCCAAAAATTGCGTCAACTAAATTGAATTTAAACAATCCAACAAGAAGCCAGTTAATAGCGCCAATTATAACAAGTGTAAGAGCAATACCATTTAAAGCTTTCATTGTAAAACCTCCTCTTTTTTATCTATTTTGCTCTAAAAAAACATATTTATTCTTATTATTTCAAAAACATTGATTTTTAAGCATTTTTAAAATATAATTTTAAAAAGATAGGAGAAAATAAAATGATTAAAAAGAATGAAGAATATATTGTAGATATAATAGATAATGGCTTTCAAGGAGAAGGAATTGCTAAAATAGAAGGAATTACAGTATTTATTGATCAAGCAATAAAAGGAGAAAAAATCAAAATAAAAATTTTGAAAGTTCAAAAAAATTTTGCCTATGGAAAGATTATTGAATTTATTGAAAAGTCAAACACAAGAGTAGAACCAGATTGTAGGACTTACAATAAATGTGGCGGATGTAATTTAAGACATATAGAATATAGCAAAACACTAAAAATAAAAAAAGCAATTGTTCAAAATTGTATGAATAAAGCTTTAAAAAGGGAAATAGAAATAAACGATGTTATAGGAATGGAAAATCCGCTTCATTATAGAAACAAACTTCAATATCCATTAGGATTAGATGAACAAAACAATCCAGTGATGGGTGTGTTTTCTGCAAGAACACATAATATTATTCCAACAGAAAAATGTTTTATTCAAAATGAAAAATGCCAAGAAATAGCAAAAGATATATTTGAATTTATAAAGCAAAACAATGTATCTGTATATGACGAAAAAACGTTAAAAGGAACCATAAGACATATAGTAATAAGAATTGGAATAAAAACAAATGAGATTTTAGTTACATTAGTAGTAAATGACGACAAATTAAAAGATAAAGAATTAGTTCAATACATAACCAAAAAACATCCAGAAATAAAGTCAATAGTTAAAAACTTTAATACAAAAAATACAAATGTAATATTAGGAGACAAAACAGAAGTAATATATGGTACAGGATATATTTATGATATTTTAGGGGAATATAAATTTAAAATTTCTCCATTATCATTTTACCAAGTAAACCCTGTTCAAACAGAAATATTGTATAATACAGCAATGCAATTTGCTGGAGTAAATGACACTGCTAACAAAAACAAAATTGCACTAGATTTATATTGTGGAATAGGAACAATAGGAATTTTTGCTGCAAAATATTTTAAAAAGATATATGGAATTGAAATTATAGAAGAAGCAATAAAAGATGCAAAAGAAAATGCAAAAATAAATAAAATAGAAAATGCTGAATTTTATGCAGGTGATGTAGAGGAAGTTTTACCTAAAATAATTGAAAAGGAAAATATAAAACCAAATGTAGTATTTGTGGACCCACCAAGAAAAGGATTAGATAATAAAACGATAGGAGCTTTAAAAGAGTTAAAACCAGAAAAGATAGTATATATAAGTTGCAATCCAGCAACACTTGCAAGAGATTTAGCTTTATTAGATGAGAGCTATGAGATAAAAGAAGTACAGCCAGTCGATATGTTTCCGTTTAGTAAGCATGTTGAAAATGTGACAGTATTAAAAATAAAGTAAAATGGAAGAAGGAAACAACAATGAATAACAACCCAATAGGAGTATTTGACTCAGGAATAGGTGGATTATCTGTTTTAAGGCAAATTATTAAGTTATTGCCAAATGAAAAATACATATATTATGCTGATACAGATAATGTACCTTATGGATTAAAAACTAAAGAACAAATATTAGAATATGTAGAAAATGCAATAGACTTTTTAAATTCAAAAAAAGTTAAGGCAATAGTTGTAGCATGTAATACAGCTACAAGTGTGGCAATTAAAGATGTAAGACACGATTATAACATTCCAATAATAGGAATAGAACCAGCTATAAAGCCAGCAATAGAAAATAGAAAAAATAAAAAAGTTTTATTAATGGCAACGCCTGTTACAGTAAAAGGAGAAAAAATTAAAGACTTAATACAAAAACTAGAAGCAAATGATATTGTAGAATTAATTGCAATGCCTAAACTTGTTGAATTTGCAGAAAGAGGTGAATTCAATACTGAAAGAGTTAAAGAATATATAAGAGAGAGCTTAGAAAGATTTAACCTAGAAGAATATTCATATTTAGTGCTAGGATGTACGCATTTTCCATATTTTAAAACAACATTAAAAGAAATACTCCCAGATAGTATATGTATAATTGATGGAAGTATAGGCGTAGCAGAAAGATTAAAAGAGGTTTTGGAAGATAATAAAATTCTTGGAAATAATAATTTGGAAATTGCATTTTATTATTCTGGAAGAAAAGTTGAAGAAGAATTAGAAATATCAAAATTAAAAAACTTGATGGATAAAATACAATAATACTAACAAAAAATTTTTACAATCATTAAATAAAATATGCAGAACTTGCTGTTTTACTTAGAGCATGATATAATATAAACCTAATTTACCTAGATACAGGGTATAATATGTATCATTTTAGGAGAAAATTATGGCTACAATGTTGGTAGAAACTCTCACACGGAAAATTACGAGTGATGCTAGAGCTATAAGAAGAAAACTGAAGAAGGGAAAAACAGTTCCATACACTGTGGAACTGCATTGGGAACCAGGAGAAGTCTTAATCACACTTTTGATGGATGACGCTCAAGTTAAAACAGCAGTAGATGAGGCTTTAACACAAGCGTTATCTCCCACAAAAGGCTTTAAAGCCACTAACGTTGGCTATGGAGATAATCTGATTTGGTTTACCATAGAACTTTCACCATAATTTTTAAAAGACCGGTAAGAAGATAATTCTTGCCGGTATTTTTTTAATAAAACTACCAATATCAGTTTAAATTTTGTTGAAAACAGTAATTTTTTATGATATAAACAAAATAATGTAAAACACAAAAGTAAAGGAGAAAATAAATGACAGAAAATAATAAATATTTAGTAATATCAGATATACATGGATCAAATTATTATGCTAATAAAATAAGCGAAATATGCAAAAGAGAAAATCCAGATAAAATAATTCTTTTAGGAGATTTATATTATCATGGACCACGAAATCCATTACCAAAAGAATATAATCCAATGAAAGTAGCAGAACTTTTAAACAGCTTAAAAGAAAAAATACTATGTGTAAAAGGAAATTGTGATGCAGAAGTTGATGAAATGATTTCAGAGTTTGAATTTAAAGATAATATCGAATTAAATATAAACGGAAAGAAATTTTTCTTTACACATGGACAAAAATATAATATGGAAAATATTCCAAAAGGAATTAATGTTCTAATATATGGGCATTTTCATACAGGGTTTATAAAAGAAAAAGATGGAGTTATATGTGTAAATAGTGGTTCTATTTCGTTGCCAAAAAACAATACAAAAAACAGTTATTTAATTATAGAAAATAATAAAATAGTATTGAAAGATGTTGAAGGAAACATTATTAGTAAAAAGGATATATAAGAAATACAGTAATATAAGGAGAAAAAATGAAAGAAGAAAAATTAACTAAAAGCGCAATAGGAATAATGGGATCTTTATTAATAAACAATGTTTTATATATGTTTGTAAACACATTTATGGTAGCATATTTTATTACACTTACAAATTATGATTATAAACAAATATCAATATACTATGTATTATCATTTATAGCAATATTATTAACCTTTCTAACTTTTGGAAGAATAATAAAAAATAAAAATCAGGTTTGGGTATTTAGAAGTGGAATAATTGCGTATTGCCTGTATATATTAATTCTTGCTTTTTTGAAAGAAAAAATAGTTACATATTTTGCGCCATTAGGCTTTTTTTATGGAATTGTGCAAGGTCTAATATGGGTGGCAGCACATACACTTGTAAACGAACATACGCAAAACAATACAAACAAGTTCATTTCGTTTAAATCAATTATTAGTAAAATATTGAAAATATTTTTCCCTATAGTATTTGGAGTATCAATAGAATTAACATCATTTTCATATGTTGCAAAAATAGTAATTTTGCTTTCTATTACACAATTTATATTTTCACTATTTATAGAAGACAAAGCAAAAACATATGATAAAAAATACAACTTAAAAGAATATATAAATTTGGTAAAAAACAATGATAAATTTAAAACAGTATATAAGCTATGCATATGTGATGGAATTGTAAATTATTTATTAGAAACACTAATTGTAATACTAACAGTTATGACATTTAAAACAACTATAAGTCTAGGAGTAATTACAACGATCACAGCAATATGCTCAATTTTATCTGTATACATATTCCAATACAAACTAAAAAGCAATTGGAAGATATTAAAAATTTGCAATATAATGATGATTTCTAGTGTGCTTTTGCTACTAATAAATATTAGCAAGCCAACAATAATTATATACAATATATGTACGGCAATATTTTTAGTAATATTAAGCAATACAGGTGACACAAAAAGATATGAGATAGTAAGCGAAAATGAAATTGTTGTTAAAGATTATATAGTAGAACATCAAGTAGTATGTGAAGCAATACTGAATATTACAAGAATAATTGCTTATATTCTATTGTTTGTTATAAGTTTATTTAACAATATAGTATTATTTAAAATTCTATTACTGCTAGTAACAATAGTAATATTAATATACTCAAAATTATTGATAAAATTGAAAAAATAGGAGTAAAGATATGAAAGTATATCTAGTAAGACATGGACAAGTTCCACATAATGCAACCAAGCAATATAATGTTGGAGATGAAGACTTAACAGAGGTAGGAGTGGAGCAAGCTAAAGAATTAAGAGAAAAAATAAAAAATATCAAATTTGATAAAGTTTTTTCATCACCTTTAACAAGAGCGAAACATACTGCAGAAATCATTGTTGCCAACAAATATAACATTATAATTGACAATAGAATTGAAGAAAGAAGTTGCGGAGATTTAAGCGAAAAACTACTTACTGAAACAAACAGAGAAGAATATTGGAACTATTATACTACTATTCAACAAGGAACAAGTGAAAATATTCAAGATTTCTTTAAAAGAATTTATAATTTTTTAGATGAACTAAAAACTAAAGATTATAAAAATGTTTTAGTAGTTGCACATAGCGGAGTTTCAAAAGCATTTAATGGATACTTTGAAGGAATACAAGATGGTAAATTCTTAAATAGAGGATTAAAGAATTGTGAAATTAAAGAATATGAACTGTAATTATAAAAGTATTTTTAATGAATATAGTATGAAAAAACAAAGAGAAAATTCATTTAAAATTCATAAATAAATAATAAAGTAATATAATAAATATAAAAGGGAAAACTATGAAAAAAATTAATATTAAACAAAAATATAAAATAATAGAAAAACTTTCTACAAATATGAAAAAAGACCATGTAAGTGAATGTACAGCCGAGTGCTCATACTATACAATATTGTCTTTTATACCATTTATAATTTTACTAATAACTTTAATACAATATACAAGCATAGCACCGCAAACACTATTTGATGCCATATCAAAATTAATTCCATCAAGTATGAATGAAATGGTATTAGGAATAGTACAAGAAGTATATTCAAAATCAATAGGGACAATTTCTATTTCTATTATATTTACAATTTGGACAGCTGGAAGAGGACTGTTTGCATTAACAAAAGGACTACAATCTGTTTACCATGTAAGCAATGAAGAAAATGAATCATATATATATCTAAGAATTAAAGCAATTGTAGAAACAATAATATTCATAATTTTAATAGTTGTAGGACTAGTAGCATTGGTGTTTGGAAACAGCTTAAGAACACTTATACAAGAACACTTTGGAGGAATAAAAAACTATAATATATGGTCATCAATATTAACAGAGGTAGGATTTATAGCAGCAACATTTATAGTATTTATATTATTATATAAATTCATACCAAAAGGCAAAGTGACATTTAAAAGTCAAATATATGGAGCTTTATTTGGAGCAATAGCATTAAACATAGTATCATTAGTGTTTTCTAAATATTTATATATTTTTAAGGGATTTTCTATAACATATGGAAGTTTAACAACTTTAATGTTAATTATGATGTGGACATATTCGTGCTTTTATACGGTGTTTTTAGGTGCAGAATTGAATAAATTAATAAACAACAAAAAAAGTTCATAAATAGTTCACGATATAGTGATATAAAAGAAAAGCCTGTCAAATAATGACAGGCTTTAAAAGGACTTAGAACAGCGGGTAACGAGGTTCATCCATAATTCTAGTAAGAGAATCTTTTAACTCCTCAGGAAATTCACTGATTTCATTGCGGATTTCTTTACTATCCAGTACGGACAACGAATCATTATATAATTTTTCCGCTGCTTTTTGAATTGATTCTGTTTCTGATTCATTTTCGGCAAATCTTGCAGAATAATATAATCTGCGAGCAAGCATAAGATCATTCTTCGCATCGATAATTAAAGAACATATTGATTTATACCTGCGTATTCGCCGGTTGCTAGCAATAAATCTTATTGCAAAGAAGCAAACAAAACTTATTAGAAAGCTAACCAAAAAAACTGTGACAAAATCCATAAAATCCTCCTATAAAAAATATACTTATTTTGATTCGCTATATCTACGAAAGAATAAAATTAGTATAACACAGATTTACATAAAAGTCAATTTGAGAAAATTTTAAAACCAGATTGAGATTTAAAAAATAATGTGATATAAATAAAATCGAAAAAGAAATAACTAATTAAGAATTAATTTTTTAAAATTAATAATAATATATTTAAGGAGGAACAAAAGATGGAAAGAAAAGTAAAAGTTGTACAAATAGGTACAGGGAAAATGGCAAAATATACAATGAGGTATGTTTTGGAAAAAGGTGGAGAACTAGTAGGTGCAATTGATGTAAACCCAGCAGTTATAGGCAAGGACATAGGAGAAATAATTGGAGGAGAAAATCTAGGAGTAAAAGTAACAGATTTAAAAGATGCAGAAGAAATGCTAAAACAAGTAAAACCAGATATATGTATAGTAGAAACAATGAGCTTATTAAAAGATGTAGAAGAACCACTTATGTTATGTGCAAAACTAGGAATAAATGCTGTTTCAACTTGTGAGGAAGCATTCTATTCTTGGAACTCAAACCCAAATTTAACTAAAAAAATTGATGAATTAGCAAAACAAACTGGATGTACAATAGTAGGAACAGGATATCAAGATATATATTGGGGACAATTAATAACAAGTATTTGTGGATCAACACAAAAAATAACAAAAATAAAAGGAAGTTCAAGTTATAACGTAGAAGATTATGGAATAGCACTTGCAAATGCACATGGTGCAGGACTAACACTAGATGAATTTGACAAACAAGTTGCATCAGTAGATAAAATAAGTGATGAAGAAAGACAAAAAATTATAGAGAGTGGAGAATATTTACCATCATATATGTGGAATACAAATGGATGGCTATGTGATAAATTAGGATTAACAATAAAATCACAAACACAAGTAACAGTTCCAACAACATATAAAGAAGATATCTACTCAGAAACATTAGGTGTAACAGTAAAAGCAGGAGATGCAACAGGAATGAGTGCAATAGTTACAACAGAAACAGAAGAAGGAATAACAATAGAATCAGAATGTATAGGAAAAGTATATTCAAAAGAAGATTTTGATAAAAATGAATGGTCAGTATATGGAGAACCAGATACAACAATAACAGTAGCAAGACCAGCAACAGTAGAATTAACATGTGCAACAGTAGTAAACAGAATACCAGACATAATAAATGCAAGGCCAGGATTTGTACCAACAGCAGAAATAGGAGAATTAAACTTTAAAACAAGAGCATTAAATGAATATGTAAAATAAGAATATAAAAACTACTCTTTATTAAATTAAAGAGTAGTTTTTTTGTTGAATATGAAAGAAAAAAAGTGTGTCAAAGCCATTTTCCTTGTTGCAAATTTACATAAATTATGATAAACTAATATAGTTGGAAAACAAATACAAATCCGTTTTACATTTTGAGGTCAGCATCATAACAGTAATGAATTCTTTACATTGCTGTGATTGTAAAACAAATTAGTTTTAGGAGGAAACACACAATGAAAATTACCCGAGAAATGGCATTGGAAATTGTACTACGATTAGCAGGTGATCCGGATGGCAGGGTAAGAGCAGATGCATATGCAAATGTCCTTATGCCACAGGATAAACTGTCAAAATTGGTAAGAAATCCGAAAGCAGAAAGAGAAGAAAAAATTGCTGTTGCAAGCAATCCCAATACTCTTCCTGAGGATTTGGACTTCTTAACCAATGACAGTGTTACATGGGGAGTAAAAGAAGCCGTTGCTAAAAATCCATCAACACGGATTGAAACACTGGAAAAACTTGCAAAAGACAAGCATTATAGTGTTAAACAAGCGGTGCTCTGCAATCCAAATGTAACGCCGGAAATTGTTGAAGAACTTTCACATGATCCGAACCTTTGGACCAGAAAAGCTGTACTGGATGCAATAAATAAGAATGCCAAAGAAGCAGAGTGATTTTTATTAAAAAAGGATAGGCTTTTGCCTATCCTTTTTTCTATCTTCGAAAACAAAGGCAACTAAAGTAGTTTTGTTCTGAAATAAACATATTGTAAATTGAAATTTGCTATGATAAAATTATAGCAATTTAAGGGGAAAATAGAATGAAAAGAATTGTAACAATACAGGATATATCATGTGTAGGAAAATGTTCACTTACTGTGGCACTTCCAATAATATCTGCAATGGGAATAGAAACAGCAGCTATTCCAACAGCAGTACTTTCAACACATACAGCATTTAAAAACTTTACATATAGAGATTTAACTGGAGATTTACCTAAAATAGCAAAACATTGGAAACAAGAAAAATTTAATTTTGATGGTATTTATACAGGATACTTAGGGTCAATAGAACAGATAGATATACTAAAAGAGTTTTTTAAGCAATTTAAAACACCAGATAATTTTATATTTATAGATCCTGTAATGGCAGATAATGGGAAGCTATATGCAGGCTTTGATGCAAACTTTGTTAAAGAAATGAAAAAACTTTGTAAAATGGCAGACATAATAGTACCAAATCTTACAGAAGCAAGCTATATGTTAGAAAAAGAATATAAAGAAATTTATAGTGAACAAGAGATAAAAGATATACTAATAGAATTAAGCAATTTGGGACCTAAATATGTTGTTTTAACAGGAGTAAGTTTCAAAGACAATAAATTAGGAGTAATGTCATACAACAAAGAAAATAATGAATTTTTTACATATTTTAAAGAAAAAATACCTGCAAAGTATCATGGAACAGGAGATATATTTGCAAGTACATTAGTTGGAGCAATAACAAACAACAATACTTTAGAAGAAGGTTTAGAAATCGCAGTAGATTATGTTTGGGAAACAATTAACGATACATATAAAACAAACAAAAAAGATGCATATGGAGTGAATTTTGAAACCAAGATACCATATCTGATAAATAGAATAAGTAACTACTAAAAAATTAAAATAAAAGGAGCATATTATGAAAATAACATTTTATTCAAATTTTCTTACACATCATCAACTTCCATTTTGCCTAGAAATGTATAAAAAATATGGCGAAGATTTTAAATTTGTATCAATGGAAAAAATTAACCAAGAAAGAATTTCTTTAGGCTACAAAGATATGGATAATGATTACCCATTTGTACTAAAAGCATATGAAAGCAAAGAAAAGTACAATGAAGCTACAAAGCTAGCAGTAGATAGCGACATAGTTATAGCTGGCTCTACACCAACAGATGATTATATAAAAGAAAGACTAAAACAGGATAAAATTACATTTAGATACTATGCTAGAATTTTCTATAATGGAGTACTTAGTATATTTGACTTTGAAAATTCAAAAAAGGTATATGATAGACATCTAAAATATAAAAAGAACAAAAATTTATATTTACTATGTGCAAGTAGCTATGGACCAAACGATTTTAATGAGTTAGGAATGTACAAAAACAAGTGCTTTAAATGGGGTTACTTTCCAGAAACAAAAATATACAATGTAGAAGATTTATTAAAACAAAAAGAAAACGAAAAAATAGAAATTATTTGGGTTGGAAGATTCATAAAAGAAAAACATCCAGAATATGTAGTAAAACTAGCTCAAAAGCTAAAAGAAAAAAACTATAATTTTGAAATAAAGATGATAGGAAATGGAGAACTACTTGAAAAAACAAAATCTCAAATAGAGAAATATAATTTAACAAATCAAATAAAATTAGTAGGTGCAGTAAAATCTGATAAAGTGAGATCATATATGGAAAAAGCAAATATATTTATTTGCACAAGTGACAAAAATGAAAGATGGGGAGTAGTTTTAAATGAGGCAATGAATAGTGGATGCGCAGTAATTGCATATAAAGGAATAGGAGGAGTACCATTCTTAATTAAAAATAATGAGAATGGACTAGCATATACAAGCCTAGATGACTTCTACAAAAAAACTATGAAAGTAATGGATGATAAAGCCTTAAGAGAAAAACTATCTAAAAATGCATATAAAACAATAAGTGAAGTTTGGACAGCAAAAGTAGCAGTTCAAAACTTCGAAAAACTAGTAAAATCAATAATTAACGGAAAGCCAAATCCTGTAAAAGAAGGACCGGCTAGCACAGCATATCCTGTTAACTAAAATAAATTTAAATAAATTAGTTGATTATAAAATATGCTTTGTGGTAAAATGCCATTATAAATACGATGTTTAATTTTTGACGAATAAATTATAATTACAAATTTTATAATATTTGGAGGAAAATATGAAAGAGAAGATTAGAACAAAATTTGAAGAACTATTTGGAAATGAAGGGGACATTAAAGAATACTTTGCACCAGGAAGAGTTAACTTAATAGGAGAACACACAGACTATAACGGTGGACATGTATTTCCATGTGCATTAACAATGGGAACATATGCAGTTGCAAGAAAAAGAAATGACAATAAAATAAGATTATATTCAATGAATTTTGAAAATCTAGGAATATTAGAATCTACAATAGATGACCTAAAATATAACAAAAGTGAGAATTGGATAAACTATCCAAAGTCAATGATTTGGGCAATGAAAGAAGAAGGTTTTAATATAGATAAAGGTTTTGATATTGTATATTTAGGAACAATACCAAATGGAGCAGGACTTTCATCTTCAGCTTCAATAGAAGTGCTAACAGGATTTGTATTAAAAGATTTATTTGATTTAGATGTAGATATGACAAAAATAGCATTACTAGGACAAAAAGCAGAGAATAAATACATTGGTGTAAATTGCGGAATAATGGATCAATTTATAATTGCAAACGGAAAAAAAGACTGTGCAGTATTTTTAGACACAGCTAACTTAGAGTATGAATACGCACCAGTAAAACTAGAAAATGCAAAAATAGTAATAATGAACACAAACAAAAAAAGAGGATTAGGAGATTCTAAATACAATGAAAGAAGAGCTGAATGTGAAGAAGCTCTAAGAGAGTTGCAACAAAAATTAAACATAAAATCATTAGGAGAACTTACAGAAGAAGAATTTGAGGAGAACAAAGACTTAATAAAAAGCGAAACAAGACAAAAAAGAGCAAAACATGCAGTATACGAAAATCAAAGAACAATTAAAGCTGTAAAAGCATTGAAAGAAAATAAAATAGACCTTTTTGGCGAATTAATGATAGCATCACATAATTCTTTAAGAGATGATTATGAAGTTACAGGAAAAGAATTAGATACATTAGTAGAAGAAAGCTTAAAACAAGATGGAGTAATAGGCGCAAGAATGACAGGAGCAGGTTTTGGAGGATGCGCAGTAAGTATAGTAAAATCAGATAAAGTAGATGACTTTATAAAAAATGTAGGAAAAAGTTATAAAGATAAAATAGGATATGAAGCAGATTTTTATGCTGTAGAAATAGGAGACGGACCTAGAAAAATATAACTTTGGAGGAGCATTACAATGCATACAATTTGTGCAGATTTAGGAAGCACTACTACAAAAATTATAGAAGTAGATGAAAACAATAAAATAATAAACAAAAACATTTACCAAAAAGAAGAACCAAAAAAATTACTAAAAAAATTTATAGAAAATAATAACATAGAGCCACAAAGCATTGAAACAATAATTATAACAGGAGTAGGCACAATAAAAGAACAGGAATTTTTAAAAATTCCTGTTCTATATATAGATGAATTTAAAGCAATTGGCTTAGGAGGTCTAACAGCTTCAAATAAACAAAATGCTATAATTGCTTCAATTGGGACTGGAACAGCATTTATAAAAGCAAACAATAACGAAATAAAACACTTAGGCGGAAGTCGGAGTTGGTGGAGGCACATTTTATAAACTAGCAGAAAAACTATTTGGAAAAGCTACATTTGAAGAATATTTAGAAAAGTGTAACCAAGGAAATATAAAAAACGTAGATTTGCAAATAGGAGATATTACAACACAAGAAATACCAAATTTACCAAAAGATATTACATCATCAAACTTTGGAAAAATGAATAAAGAGGCAAGCTCTTGCGATATTTTACTAGGAATATCAAATTTAGTTTTTGAAACAGTTGGAGTGATGGCTGCATTCTTATGCAAAAATGATAATGTAAAAGACATTATAATAATTGGAGGTATGGCAAAACACCCATATCTAAAAGAAGTTATAAAAAAACTAGAAAAATTACATGATGTAAACTATATTATTCCAGAAAATCCAGAATTTATATGCGCATTAGGAGCAATAGAAAACTATAAAAAGTAGGGGTAAATTCTATTGACAAATAAAAGATTATCATAGATAATTATTATATTGCGACAAGACATAAGAAAAAATTTTAAAATACAAAGGAGGTACATTTATAATGTACGTATTTAATAAAATAACAGTAAATCCACAATTACCAAAAAAAATAGAAAAACTATCAGAAATAGCAAATAATCTATGGTGGTCATGGAATACAGAGTTCCTAAAATTATTTAAAAGAATAGATATAGATTTATGGGAACAATGTGGAAGAAATCCTGTTAAATTCTTAAAATCAGTAGACCAAGAAAAGCTAGAAAAAATAGCAGAAGATCCTGACTTTTTAAAGGAATATAGTAAAAATGTAGAAAATTTTGAAAACTACATGAACAGCAAAAATACTTGGTTTAGAAAAAATTTCCCAGACAATAAAAATAACGAAATTGCATATTTTTCAGCAGAATATGGACTAGATGAAATACTTCCTATTTATTCAGGTGGACTTGGAATTTTATCTGGAGACCATTTAAAATCTGCAAGTGATTTAGGTATTCCATTAGTAGCAATAGGATTACTATATAAAAACGGATATTTTCATCAAAAAATAAATAGTGCTGGAGCGCAAGAAACAGAATATCATAAAATAGATATACAAAACTTACCAATAATACCAGTAAAAGATCATGATGGACAAGATCTAATGATAAGTGTAAAAATGCCAAAGAAAAAATTGTACTTAAAAGTTTGGAAAATACAAGTAGGTAGAGTAACACTATACTTACTAGATTCAGAAATTCCAGAAAACATAGAAGAATATAGAAAAATAACATCAACACTATATGGCGGAGACCAAGAAATGAGGATTCAGCAAGAAATAGTTCTAGGTATGGGTGGAGTAATGCTATTAAAAGCATTAGGAATAAATCCAACTGTATACCATATGAACGAAGGACATTCTTCTTTCTTAGTATTACAATTAATAAGCAATATAATAGCAGAAAAAAAGGTATCATTCCCAATAGCAAAAGATATAGTAAGTGCAAAAACAGTATTTACAACACATACACCAGTTCCAGCAGGAAACGATATATTCCCAATAGAATTAGTAGAAAAATACTTTGATGGATTTTGGGATTCATTAGCAATCTCTAAAGAAGAATTCTTAGAATTAGGAATGAAACCAAACGAAGAAAACAAAACAACATTTAATATGGGAATACTAGCTTTAAAAATAGCTGGAAAGAAAAACGGAGTAAGCAAACTACATGGAGCTGTTTCAAGAGAACTATTTGGAGATGTATGGCCAGAAATAGCACCAAACGAATCACCAATTACATACGTAACAAATGGTATTCATACATGCACATGGCTTGCACCAAATTTAAAAGAGTTATATAACGAATACCTAGTACCATATTGGCAAGATAAAATATACTTAAACGAAACATGGGAAAGAATAAACAATATACCAGATGCAAAACTATGGAAAGAGCACCAAATAAGAAAAGAAAAACTTTTAAAACTAGTTAATGAAAATGTAACAACAAGACTAAAAAATGCAGGAATGCATTATGACCAAATTAGAGAAATAACATCAAAACTAAATCCAAATGCCTTAACAATAGGATTTGCAAGAAGATTTGCAACATATAAAAGAGCAACACTAATATTTAAAGACCTAGAAAGAATAACACAAATATTAAATGATGAATCAAGACCAGTTCAATTAATATTTGCAGGAAAAGCACATCCAAAAGATATAGAAGGACAAAACTTAATAAAAAGAATTCACGAAATATCTATGATGCCACAATTTAAAGGCAAAATATTCTTATTAGAAGGATATGACATAAATGTAGCAAGACACTTAATCTCTGGTGTAGATGTATGGTTAAACAATCCAAGAAGACCAATGGAAGCATCAGGAACAAGTGGAGAAAAAGCATCTGTAAATGGAGTAGTTAACTTTAGCATTCTAGATGGATGGTGGGCAGAAGGATACAATCAAAAAAATGGTTGGGCAATAGGAACAAATGCAGAATATATGTCTTACGAAGAACAAGACAAAGCAGATAGTGAAAGTATTTACAATATATTAGAAAATAAAATAATACCAGCATACTATAACAAACAACAAGACGGAATTTCTAAAGAATGGCTAGCACTAATGAAAAACTCTATAATATCAACAGGTGGAAATTATAGCACAGCAAGAATGCTCGTAGACTATACAAAGCAATTATACATTCCATTATGCAATTTAACAAACAATTATTTTAGCAACTTAGAATTAGTTACAGACTTTAATAGAGTAAAAGATCAACTTTATGCAAATTGGGACGATATAAAAATTACACAAATAAATAATCTAGACAATATATCAATAGATGCAGGAAATAACATAAAAGTTTCTTGTGTAGTAACATTACCAAATATAAATGTAGAAAACATAGAAGCACAAGCATACTACGGAAAGATACTAGATAATGGAACAATAGAAAAAATAGGAATAATACCAATGGATTTAGTTTCAAGTGATGACGAAAAAAGAGAATATACATTTGAAGCAAAAATAGAACTAAAAACAGGTGGAAACTATGGTTACACATTTAGAGTAATGCCAAAACATGAAATGTTATTAGACTCTGCAAATATGAATCTAATAAAATGGATAACACAATAAAAAAATAATTTATGAAAGACTGCCAATTAATTTAAAATTTGGCAGTTTTTATTTATTAATTCATTGACAAAAAATGTCTAAATATATATAATTAAACAGTAAAAAATTGAAAAATGAAAAAGAGGTATTTAAATGAAAAAAGTAATAAAAGCGTTAGTTATAATAATTGCCATAATCTTAGTAATAGCTGCCACAATAGGCATTTTTATTTGGACAAAGCTAAATAAAATAAACTACGAAAAAATATCAAAAGAAGATATAGAAATATCAGCAGGAGTAGAAGAAAACTTAAAAGAATATAGAAACATAGCAATCTTTGGAATAGACACAAGAGAAAACACTTATAGTGGAAGCAGAACAGATTGTATAATAATAGCAAGTATAAACCAAAACACAAAAGAAGTAAAATTAGTTTCTGTATATAGAGATACATATCTAGAAATATCTAAATATGGATTAGATAAAGTTAATCACGCTTATGCTTATGGCGGAGCTGCTCTTTCAATGAGCACACTAAATACAAATTTAGACTTAGACATAACAGAATTTGTAACAGTAAACTTTGAATCTACAAAAGACATAATAGATAAAATGGGCGGAGTTGAAATAACAGTAACATCAGCAGAAGCATCACAAATACCAGGAATAAAATCTGCAGGAACATATAACCTTACAGGAGAGCAAGCTCTAGCTTATGGAAGAATAAGAAAAATAGATAGTGACTATGCAAGAACAGAAAGAATGAGAACAGTACTAACAGAAGTATTTAATAAGGCTAAAAAGATGAGCGTTGCAGACTTAAATAATGTTTTAGATAAAGTATTACCAGAAGTATATACAAACATAACAAAATCAGACATATTAGCATTAATACCACAAATAGCATCATACTCAATTGTAGATAGCAAAGGATGGCCATACGAAACAAAAGGAATAACACTGAATGGGGTATGGTATGGACCACCAATAAACCTAGAAAAAAATGTAAGTCAATTACATAAAGAACTATTTGCACAAGACGATTATGTACCAACAGACAAAGTAAAAGAAATAAGCAATAAAATAATACAAAAAACAGGATATAGATAAAATTTAAAACTGGGGGATTTTAAATGAAGTCAATACGTAAATATAGAGCAGTACTACTATTTATAATTGATATACTAATAATTGCGTCAGCATATTTAGTTACAACATACCTAACAACAGATAATATGGCACTTTTTACAAATAAATATAAAGACATAATATCAAATACAATTTTAATTTCACTAGTAGTATATGAAGTAATATTTGGAATATTTAATATATACAAAAATATAACAAGATATGAAAACGGGAAAGATTATATAGTATACATATTACTTTCTATGCTTTCTGGAATGCTAGTATTTTTAATAGGCCTAATAACAAGAATTCCAATATTAAGCTACAAAAAAGTAGGACTAGCAACAATAATAATAGCTGTTGCAGTAGTAGCTTATAGAGTAATTATAAGATTTATACTAACATCAATTTCACCAGAAAAAACAAATGTAAAAACAGAAAAGAAAAACCTATTAATAATTGGTGGTGGAGAAGCATCAAGAGAAATTTTAAAAGCATTAAAAACATCTATGAAAGGAATGTACAATGTAGTAGGACTTATAGATGACAACCCTAACAAGAAAAATTACATAATTTCAGGTAAGAAAATATTAGGAAATAGATACAAAATATTAGAAGTATGTAAAGAACACAATGTAGATACAATATTCTTTTCTATAACAAATATAGATAACAAAAATAAAAAAGAAATATTAAATATTTGCCAAGAGACAGGGGCAAAAATAAGAATACTACCGGGAATTACAGACATCATAAAAAATAAAACACTAATACAAAATTTAAGGAATGTAGAAATAGAAGACGTATTAGGAAGAGAACAAATAGTATTAAATAATGAATCAATAGGAGAACTAATAAAAGGCAATACAATTTTAGTAACCGGTGGAGGGGGATCAATCGGTTCAGAACTATGTAGACAAATTGTTAAATACAACCCAAAAACTTTAGTAATATTCGACATTTATGAAAACAATTTATATAATATCGAAATGGAATTAAGGCAAAACCACTTTGACGAAAACATAGATATAGTACCAGTAGTAGGAAGCGTTAGAGATAAAAAAAGACTAGAAAAAGTATTTGAAACATATAAACCATATTTAGTATTTCATGCAGCAGCACACAAACATGTTCCATTAATGGAAATAAGTCCATTAGAAGCAATAAAGAACAATGTATTTGGAACATATAATACAGCCAACTGTGCAGATAAATATAATGTTAAAAGATTTATATTAATCTCTACAGATAAAGCTGTAAATCCAACAAACATCATGGGAGCAAGCAAGAGAATGTGCGAAATGATAATACAAGCTAAAAATAAAACAAGCAAAACAGAATTTGCGGCAGTTAGATTTGGAAATGTTTTAGGCAGCAATGGCTCAGTACTTCCACTATTTAAAAAACAAATAGAAATGGGAGGACCTGTAACAGTAACGCATAAAGATATAACAAGATTTTTTATGACAATACCAGAAGCTGTTGGATTAGTATTACAAGCAATGAGCTATGCAAAAGGTGGAGAAATATTTGTTTTAGATATGGGCGAACCTGTAAGAATATATGACCTAGCAGTGTCACTTATAAAACTATCTGGGCTAGAACCAGATGTAGACATACCAATAAAAGTAACAGGATTAAGGCCAGGAGAAAAATTGTATGAAGAACTTTTAATGAAAGGAGAAGGTTTAAAAACAACAGCACATAATAAAATATTTATTGGCGATATAGAAGATATAACAGAAGAGCAATTAGAAGAAAAAATAGCTATATTAAAAGAAATAATACAAGACGAAAATATAGAAAAAGAAAAAATAAGACAAATAATGAAAAAAATAGTACCAACATATCACGAACCAGAAGAAGTAAATACTTCTATAAAGAATTCAAGAAAAGAACTAGGAGAGAAAGCAAAAAGCAAACAAACAAAAGCAGAAGTTGCAACTGCTTAGAGAGAAGGAAACAAGTGAACAAAAAATACATTATAATTAAAAACATATTGGATTTTATTCTATCATTATTGGCATTAATAATTTTACTTCCATTTTTTTTCATATTTGCAATAATAATAAAATTAGAATCAAAAGGACCAATATTTTTTAAACAAAAAAGAATAGGAAAAGATAAAAAAGAATTTTATATATATAAATTTAGAACAATGAGAACAGATACACCAAAAGA